>Ga0163109_10000356_pt1 | contig 37058 bp, 34 predicted proteins | sample CRUFie1St13metaG_FD_108704 | JGI IMG/M metagenome (GOLD analysis project Ga0163109, IMG submission 108704) | Marine microbial communities from the Costa Rica Dome - CRUD Field 142mm St13 metaG | ecosystem: Environmental > Aquatic > Marine > Oceanic > Photic zone | place: Costa Rica: the Eastern...
CACATTGCGCCCACGTGTCAGTCCCCAGCGTTGAGCCAGCCGATGAATGTGCGTATCGACGGGGAAGCTGGGGACACCGAAGGACTGCGCCATAACAACGCTTGCCGTTTTATGGCCAACCCCTGGAAGTCGCTCGAGTGCGTCAAAGTCCTTCGGTACCTCACCATCGTGCTCCTCAATCAAAATTTCACTTAAACGGCGAATCGCTTTTGATTTCTGGGGCGAGAGGCCGCAGGGCTTAATGATCTCGCGGATTAAATCGGCACTGTGTCCCGCCATCTCGAACGGATTGTCCGCAAGCTCGAACAGCGAAGGTGTGACTTTGTTGACCCGTTCATCCGTGCATTGAGCACTCAAAAGCACCGCCACGAGCAGGGTGAAAGGATCCTGATGATCAAGCGGTACAGGGGGATCGGGGTAAAGCTCATCGAGTCGATGGTCGATGAATTCAATACGCTCAGCTTTGAGTAGATTTCGTGGCATGAGCTCTCAACCGCGCCCCATGAAATGTGCAATGCGCTCGGCAGCCTCAAGCGTTTCTTGGTGAGTGGCGACGAGTGCCATTCGCACATGATCGCTACCCGGATTGCGGCCGTCCACGTCTCGGCCAAGGTAGCTGCCCGGAAGCACAGCCACATTGGTTTGCTCGAGTAGTGTGCGTGCAAATTCGGTGTCATTAGTCGGCGTCTTCGGCCACAAGTAAAACCCAGCCTCGGGAATGCAGGTGTTTAAGGCAGGCGCTAGCACATCATTGACCGAATCGAACTTCGCTCTGTAGAGCGCTCGGTTTTCCACGACGTGAGCGTCGTCCGACCAGGCAGCAATGCTGGCCAGCTGATGGTGTATCGGCATGGCACTGCCATGATAGGTACGGTAGTGACGAAAATCCCGAATCAAGGCCGCATCGCCAGCAACGAATCCTGAGCGGAGGCCGGGTAAATTTGAGCGCTTAGATAGGCTGTGGAAGGCCAAGCATTGCTTAAAGTCTGAGTTTCCGAGGCTTTCTGCCGCTTGGAGCAATCCGACGGGTGGTGCTGATTCGTCGTAATAGAGTTCGCTGTAGCACTCGTCACTCACAAGAATTACATTGTGTTCTATGGCTTTTTGAATTAGCCAGTGAAGCTCGCTCTCAGGAATGACAGCTCCCGACGGATTTCCCGGGCTGCAAAGAAAAAGCATTTGACAGGCTTCCCAATCGTCTTCCGAGAGGTTTCGATAGTTCGCCAAAAAACCAGTTGAATGGTCTGACTCGATCAATGTTGGCTGCACGCCCGCTAAGAGAGCAGCGCCTTCGTAAATTTGATAAAACGGATTGGGAATTACCACAGCACCTTTCAGCCCCGGTGTGACCAGTGCTTGGACTATGGCAAATAGTCCTTCGCGAGTTCCATTAACCGGCAAGACTTCGCTGTTTGGATCCAGCACTCGCGTGCCAAAGCGCTGCTCTACCCATCGCGCGATGGTTTCTCTTAGCTCCGCAAGGCCAATAATGGTTGGGTATTTCGCTAGCTCTTGGATGGACGATATCAAGGCCTCCAGGACATGTGCAGGCGGTTGGTGCTTCGGCTCACCTATGGTTAACGCGATTCGAGGGAGATTGCTGGGTATAACGTCGCGAGTCAGATCTGCCAGCTTCTCGAATGGATAGGGGTGAAGTGTTTGCATGCCTGGGTTCACGCGGCAATATCCTTATCCAGGGCCTCACAGAGTTCGATGCGCAAGTCCTCGCAGGTCGCGTTGTCGTTTAGACGATTGCCATCTGAATTGGTGAGGAAAAACACATCTTCAACACGCTCACCTAAGGTTTGAATCTTCGCCGCTTGGATTGCGATATCGTTACGATCCAAAATCTGACCAATCTGAGCCAACAAGCCAGGCCTGTCCGGTGAACTGATTTCCATAATCGTCAGATTGCGTCCTTCATCCTCAAGAAAAGTGATTTCGGTCGGTGATAAGAACGATCGCAAGGTTCGGGTAATACGCTGCTGATTGGTGCTTATCGATGTCGCTGTGAGCGCCTGAAAGATGGCTGTTTCAATGAGATGCAGTGTGGCGGGATCACTATCAACCGGGCTACCATCAGCTTTTAATACGAAGAAGGTGTCGAGGGTTGCGCCATCAGTTCCAGAGTAAATACGAGCATCGTTGATACTAAGATCCAGGAGTTCCAACGCCGCGCAGACTCGAGAGAATACGTTCGAAGTATTCGCAGTGTGCACGAAAATCTGGGTCGCGTTGGCGATCAACGACTCTGATGACTGCTTGAGCAATATCAGCGGCGCACTACCGCTTTCAAAATCGGCGATCGCCTCCGTGTGCCAGGCGATGTCCTCAGGTCGTTCCCGTAAAAAGTAGTCACTACCTCGAGCGGCCCAAATGGAGTCGAGTTCGTCATCGAGGAATCCTCGGAACTCGAGAAGATGTGCTGCCGCTTTCTTTGTAGCGGCAATAACATCCTCGCGCGCCAGTGGATTGGCGAGACCTCGTCTTAAGGCTCGCCGAGTCTCGGTGTACAAATGACGGAGCAGGGAGCTGCGCCATGCATTCCAGAGCTCGGGATTCGTTCCGTTAATATCCGCAACGGTCAGCGTAAACAAGTAATCGAGGCGCTCCTCGGTCGACATATGCTCTGCAAACCGCTGAATTTCTCGCGGATCTGAAATGTCCCTTTTTTGAGAGAATGAGCTCATGAAGAGGTGATTCTTTACCAGCCAAACGACAAGCTCAGTATCGGGCTCATCAAAGAAGTGACGCTCACAAAATAACCGCACATCAACCGCACCGAGTTCAGAGTGATCGCCGCCTCTTCCCTTGCCTATATCATGGTAAAGCGCCGCGATAAACAGCAGCAGCGGGTTTCGCAATCGCTGCGCAATTCGCGTGGTCACAGGAAATCGGTCAGTGTAGTCCGCTCTTAGGAACCGCCGGCTATTGGCGATGACCTGCATCGTGTGCGCATCAACCGTGTAGGTGTGGAACATGTCGAACTGCATCTGCCCCACAATTTTCTCAAACTCGGGTAAATAACGCCCTAGGACGCCGTGACGAAGCATTCTCCGCAACTGCTTGGTCATGGAAAAGGGTGACGACAGTATATCTCGGAAAAGACGTCGATTGATGGGGTCGTCACGAAAGGTCTCATCAATCACGTGTGCGGATGCTCGCAATAGTCGCGTAGTTTGGGGATCGATTCGCTTGATTCGTTTATCTCGCCCGATAACGACAAACAACCGCAGTAGATTGGAGGGATTTTGCGTGAATACTGCAGCGTGTCGTGCTGATATGCGGTCGTCAACGAGCTCGAAGTCCTCGTCGATCACAGTTGAAGAGGGAGTCTCCGCCTGTAGCAGCGTTTTCTGATAGATATCGATCAACAAGGCCGATACGTGAGACACCGCCTGAACACTTCGGAAATAGGCTTGCATGAACTGCTCGACAGCCAGTTTGCCCTCATCCTCAAATCCCCATTGGCGAGCGAGCGTCTGCTGATGCTCAAATAATAGCCGGTCCTCATCCCGACCTGTCAAATGGTGTAAAGCAAAACGGACTCGACTGAGGTATTCCTGACCGCTCATCAGTAAATCGAGCTCCTGCTCGGTCAGAAACTCCCCTGTCGGAAGCTGTTCCAAGGCAGTACCGAAGTGCCGCTTCGCAATCCATCCGATGACTTGTATGTCCCGCAGCCCGCCAGGTGAAGACTTCACGTTGGGTTCAAGGCTATATCCCGTGAGTCCATATTTCTCGTGCCGCTGGGTCTGCTCTTCAAGTTTTGCCGTGTAAAAAGCACCGCTCTTCCAGATATCTCGCTCATCCAATTCGTCGAGCAGCGTGTTGTATATCGTTGCAGGACCTGTGAGGAGGCGCGTTTCCAGAAGTGTCGTCATGACAGTAATGTCGTCAGCTGCGAGCGCTAGACACTCATCGATCGAGCGAACACTGTGCCCAATCTTCAGTCCTAGATCCCACAGCGAACTCACAAAGACACTTAATTGCGCATCAACACTGGTATCGGGCTTTCCAAGCAGTATGAGTACATCGACATCGGAACTCGGGAAGAGTTCGCCGCGGCCGTAGCCACCGACCGCAATGAGCGCGGTGTTCGTTTTGTCTAGATCGCAGGCATGCCAGAGCCGGGTAAGGGTCTGATCTACGGCTGCACAACGCTGTTCAAGCAAAGGTGTGACCGGCGCACTGGGATCGAACTGTTGGCCAATAACACTTACAGTTTCGTCGAGATTGTGGCGAAGATGTGAAACCAAAGTTGTCAGCGCTTTTGAATTCATGGCGTGATCGTTAAGTCAATCAGTGACTGTAATTACGGTTAAGTCGTGTTTCCGGAGCAAACTCATGATCACCTCACGAGCGGCGATTCATCAGAAGGGCAACTTCTCATTTGATCGTCGGGTAAGTACTTCGCAACCATCGTCAGTGACGGCGATCGTATGCTCCCATTGTGCTGAGAGTCGTCCGTCTCGGGTGGTCACGGTCCAGCCGTCACGGGTATTCAGCTTGGTATGTCGCTTACCTGCGTTGATCATGGGCTCGATCGTAAACGTCATTCCTTTTTCGAGCACCATGCCGGTGCCCGCGCGACCGTAATGCAGTACCTGCGGCTCCTCATGGAATACCTTTCCAATGCCGTGACCGCAGTACTCTCTCACCACTGAGTAGTAAGAGGATTCCGCGTATTGTTGTATGATCTGCCCGATATCACCCAGACGCGCTCCCGGTTTGACCAAAGCGAGACCCTTGTATAGGCATTCTTGAGTGACTTTCATAAGCCGCTCTGCGTGCGGAGCGACCTTGCCCACAGGTACCATGATGCTGGTATCGCCATGCCACCCATCTTTGATGACCGTGACATCGATGTTGATGATGTCACCTTGCTTCAATATTTTAGTGTCTGACGGAATGCCATGGCAGATGACATCATTCACCGAGGTACAAATCGACTTCGGAAAACCCTTATAGTTGAGTGGTGCGGGGACTGCTTTTTGCACGTTGACTATGTGGTCATGGCAAATCCGGTCAAGCTCCCCGGTTGAAATGCCAGGCTCAACGACAGGCTCAATCATCTCCAGTACTTCAGCGGCGAGTCGTCCCGCTTCACGCATTCCAGCGATGTCATTGTCGGTTTTGATTGATACGCTACTCACGTCTACTTTTCCGGACTGTTGCTTTCAAAGAGAGTTAATTGGGCAGTTTACCGCACTCCGAGGCAGATATTACAGCGAAAGGCTTCAGGCCGGGTGCCACCTATGGTATAAAGCGCGCCGCTTCCGTAAACGGCGGGAGTTAATAAGCACGCTCTTCGTGTACAGGATGCCGGGTGCCGGGAAACCAGTTGGACATCTTGAGAGAGCGGAAGGTAAACCCAACTTAGAGACAAGTTATGACACAAGTAAGCATGCGCGAGTTATTGCAGGCCGGCGCGCACTTTGGCCACCAAACTCGCTTCTGGAACCCGAAGATGGATCAATACATCTTCGGCGCGCGGAACAAAATTCATATCATCAACCTTGAGCACACTGTCCCTGCGTTCAATGACGCTCTGGGTTTCGTCCGCCGGTTGGCTGAAAACAAAAACCAGATCATGTTCGTTGGCACTAAGCGCGCTGCGGGCAAGATCATTGAAGAGCACGCCACACGTTGCGGTATGCCCTACGTCAGTCATCGCTGGCTCGGCGGTATGCTGACCAACTACAAGACCATTCGATCGTCCATTAAGCGCTTGCGTGATCTTGAAGCGCAGGAGAAAGACGGCACGTTTGCCAAGCTCACCAAGAAAGAAGCGCTGATGCGCAGTCGCAGTAAAGACAAGCTAGATCGCTCTATTGGCGGTATTAAAGATATGGGCGGCTTGCCCGATGCGCTATTTGTGGTTGATGTTGACCACGAGCGTATTGCGATTACCGAGGCAAACAAGCTGGGTATTCCTGTCATCGGCATTGTCGACACTAACAGCAATCCAGACGGTGTTGACTATGTTATCCCCGGTAACGATGACGCTATTCGAGCCATCAAGCTGTATGTCACGGCAGTCGCTGATGCGGTCATGGCTGGTAAGGGTGCATCGTTAGAGGCTCCTGTGGTCGATGAGTTCGTTGAAATGGTCGAAGCTGAGGCCGCAGAAACGGAAGCGGCGCTAGAAGAGGCGGGCGACGCGGAATAAGCTCAAGCAAAAGGCCGCGCTTCGCGCGGCTTTTTTTTATATGAACATTCCCTGTTGGGGACAGTTATCAAGACGTTATAGAGGGTGGGACAAATGTCTGCTGCATTAGTAAAAGAGTTGCGTGAACGAACCGGCCTTGGTTTGCTCGAGTGCAAAAAAGCATTGGCTGCTGCCGGTGGTGATATTGAAGTGGCTATTGAGGAGCTGCGAAAGTCCAGCGGTATGAAGGCTGCAAAGAAAGCGGGCCGAACGGCCGCGGATGGTGTTGTGGCAATTCGCATTGCCGCAGATTGCAAGTCAGGTGTCATTGGTGAAGTGAACAGTGAGACCGACTTCGTAGCACGCGACGAGAACTTTGCTGGATTTGTAGCTCAGGTAATGGACAAGGCGGTTGAGCTTCAAACTGATGACGTTGCGGCTGTCGCTGGCGGTGACATCGAGGATGCTCGTCAGGCGTTGGTTCAAAAGATTGGCGAGAATATTTCTGTGCGCCGCATTGGTGTTGTTTCAGCTGCAGGCGGGATTGTCGGCGGCTATGTCCACGGTAACAACCGCATCGCCGTCTTGGTTGAGCTGGCTGGCGGTGACGAGGAAATGGCGAAAGATGTCGCCATGCACGTTGCAGCTGTGAATCCCGCTGTTGTGTCACCTGCGGACATGCCCGAAGACCTGTTGCAAAAAGAGCGAGAGATCTACGCGGCGCAGGCTGCAGACTCAGGTAAGCCACCAGCAATCGTTGAGAAGATGATTGAAGGTCGCGTTCGCAAGTATCTGTCTGAAAACAGTCTGACAGAGCAAGCCTTTGTAAAGGATCCCGATATGACCGTTGGCAAGTTGGTCAAAGCGGCCGGTGCCACGATTACCGGATTCACCCGATTTGAGGTGGGAGAGGGGATCGAAGTTGAGAAGGTCGATTTTGCTGCAGAAGTTGCTGCTCAATTAGGAAACTAATGGATCCGTGCCGCTGTATCATAAGCGAGGGCGCAATTTCCTGAGGAGTGATGATGGCAACTGAAAAAGTCTACAAGCGCATATTACTCAAGCTTAGTGGAGAGGCCCTTACGGGAGATGAATCCTTTGGCATAGATCCCAAGGTTTTAGATCAGATGGCCCTAGAGATCGGTCAGTTGGTCGGTATTGGTGTTCAGGTGGGCCTTGTAGTTGGAGGGGGTAATCTCTTCCGAGGTGCGGCCTTACAATCGGCCGGACTTGATCGAGTTACCGGCGATCACATGGGAATGCTTGCCACTGTGATGAATGCTCTTGCACTTCGTGACGCTCTAGAGCGCTCAAACATTGCTACACAAGTCATGTCGGCAATCCCGATGAGTGGTGTCGTTGATCATTACGACCGTCGAAAGGCCATACGCGCCATGTCACAGGGTGACGTTGTGATCTTCTCGGCGGGAACAGGTAATCCCTTTTTCACCACTGACTCATCGGCCTGCCTCAGAGGCATTGAGGTAGAGGCGGACGTGGTGCTTAAGGCGACAAAAGTAGACGGCGTCTATAGCGCCGACCCAATGAGAGATTCATCAGCGGTCAAATATGAAGAGTTGACCTATGACGAAGTGCTGGACAAGAAATTGGGTGTTATGGATTTAACCGCGATTTGTTTAGTCCGAGATCACCAAATGCCGGTTCGCGTGTTTAATATGTCGATGAAAGGCGCGTTATTGAGTATTGTGAGGGGCGGGTCCGAGGGGACATTGATTCGTTGATTGAGCTCTGGGCAGGGCGTGACGAATCAATCAGGAGAAAAACATGATTGATGACATACAAACAGATGCCGAAGAGCGCATGGAAAAGTCGCTTGAGGCGCTGGGCCAGAACTTCAATAAAATCAGAACGGGCCGCGCACACCCCAGTATTCTGGATGGCATCCGCATCGACTACTACGGGGCCGAAACACCCTTAAAGCAAATGGCCAGCATCAATGTTGAAGATGCCCGAACGTTAGCGGTTAGCGTTTTCGATAAATCCATCACTCCGGACGTCGAAAAAGCGATTATGAAAAGTGACTTGGGTCTCAATCCATCGACGGCAGGTGACGTCATTCGCATTCCAATGCCGATGCTCACGGAAGAGACGCGCAAGGGTTACATCAAACAGGCGAGAGCGGAAGCCGAGTCGGCGCGCGTCTCGATACGTAATGCGCGACGAGACGCCAACGGCATGCTTAAAGATCTTGTGAAAGAGAAAGATATTTCGGAAGACGAGGAGCGTCGCGGTCAGGACCAAATTCAGAAGCTGACCGATACCTACGTCGCTAAGGTTGATGCTGCGCTGGGTGTCAAAGAAGCTGATTTGATGGAAATCTGATTACGAGCGCAGTGACAGAGTGAATCTTCCCGCCAACACCACCGGTAAGGTCCCCCAGCACATCGCCATCATCATGGATGGCAACAACCGCTGGGCGAAGAGGAGTGGTGTTCCTGGGCCTATTGGTCATAGAGCGGGTGCGGATGTAGTAAAACCACTCATGTACGCTTGCCGTGACCGTGGCGTAAAAACCCTTACCTTATTTGCCTTCTCCAGTGAGAATTGGCAGCGACCTGAGACCGAAGTGCGTGCATTGATGGCTCTCCTATCGCGATACCTCCGCCGCGAAATAAAAGAGCTGGCTGCAGACGGTGTCCGGATCCGATTTATTGGCCGGCGTGACCGACTAAGCCCCAGAATTGCAAAGCTTTTGGAACAGTCGGAAGAGGCCACTCAGCACAATACTGAGGCAACTCTGGTACTGGCTCTCGATTATGGGGGCCGTTGGGATGTGAGTTCGGCGGCGGCTTCTCTTGCTCAGGATGTCGCTGATGGCCACATCAATGCTGACGATATCAATGAGCAGCTGCTAAGCTCCCGCATGTCATTAGCGGACCAACCCGCCCCCGATCTGTGTATACGAACCGGTGGCGAATGGCGCTTGTCTAATTTTCTGCTCTGGCAATTTGCCTATGCTGAACTATGGTTTACCAATACGCTATGGCCGGATTTCACTGTGGACGAGCTCGATGTGGCGATCAGCCATTTCTCTTCTAGAGAGCGTCGTTATGGCGGACGTCCTGCCGAGGCTTTAGCATGATGCTTGAGAAGCGTATCTACACGGCCCTGCTTCTGGCCGGTGGGCTGATTTTGGCGCTCATGCAGCTATCGCCCGAGTCCGTCTCGCTGCTGTTTTTGGCTATTGCGGCAGCCGGTGCCTGGGAGTGGGCGGCTCTGGCAGGTTGGTCATCCCAATTACTGCGGTCGTTTCTTGTGGCTCTCTTTCTAGGAGTTTGTCTCTACTACACGAGTATTTATGCCCCTGATATCACCTCGGATGCGGTATCAATGCGCCCAGTATTGGGCATTGCCTGTTTTGCGTGGTTAGCCACAGCTTTTCTCGTCCTGAGTTACCCAAAACTATCAGTGCTTTGGCGCTCCTCTGTGGTGCGCAGTATCATGGGGATCTTCGTTCTGGGCGCGGGTTGGCTGTCGCTCACGTTCCTCTTGGGATTACAGCATGGCTGGCTTCTGGTTATTTTGTTTGTGCTTACCGTGGCCGTGGCAGACATCGGTGCCTACTTTACCGGGCATGCATGGGGTAAAAACCCGCTTGCGCCGGACGTCAGCCCGGCGAAAACCATTGAGGGACTGTGGGGTGGTTTGCTGGCGGTCTTCATCTTGGGCGCTACCGTTTGGTGGTTCCTGCCACCGGAGTACGCGCATATCCACCCGGTTGAAGTTTTCTTAATCAGTCTTTTCTGTGGTGGGTCATCGGTGCTGGGTGATCTGACGGTGAGTATGTTCAAGCGCGAGAGTGGGTGTAAGGACTCGGGATCGCTATTGCCCGGGCACGGTGGGCTTCTCGATCGTCTCGACAGTATCTGTGGCGCAGCGCCATTCTTCGCTCTTGCCTTGATTTTGGTCGGATACGCCTAATGCAAAATATTTTCGTGCTGGGTGCAACGGGCTCGGTTGGTTTGAGCACGTTAGATGTTATTGCCCGCTATCCTGAGCAGTATCGCGCCTATGCGCTGGCCGCTAACCGATCTGTTGAGGCGATGGTTGCTCTCTGCACTGAGCACAAACCGGTGCATGCGGTGATGTTTGATGCCGATGCTGCTGCTGAGCTTGAGCGCCGGCTCGCAGGCGTTGTCGATACAACAGTTCATGCGGGTGAAGTGCCGATGATAACGCTTGCTGAATCCGAGGCCGTCGACACGGTGATGGCTGCGATTGTTGGTTTTGCTGGCTTGTCCGCTGCGCTTGCGGCCGCGTGTGCGGGGAAACGGTTGTTGCTGGCGAACAAAGAGGCTCTCGTCAGTGCAGGCAGTATTTTTATGGACGCAGTGCGCGAGGGTGGCGCGCTACTACTGCCCGTCGACAGCGAGCACAACGCGATGTTTCAGTGCCTCCCCGCGGATGCGCGGGCAAGGCCTCAGATGGAGCGTGTCGAGAAGATTCTTTTGACTGCATCGGGAGGGCCCTTCCGGGGTAAGAGTCGATCTGAGCTGACCGAGATGACGCCAGATCAGGCCTGTTCTCACCCCAACTGGTCCATGGGCCGTAAGATTTCCGTTGATTCGGCGACCTTGGTTAACAAGGGGCTCGAATTAGCGGAGGCCTGCTGGCTCTTCGATCGAAAACCTTCAGAAATCGAGGTTGTCGTTCACCCTCAAAGCATCGTGCACTCGCTGATTCGCTACGTAGACGGTTCGGTGCTTGCACAATTGGGTCAGCCCGACATGAGGACACCGATCGCCTACAGCTTGTCATGGCCTGATCGAAATGATGCCGGTGTTGATGTGCTAGACCTGGTGAAGGTCGGTCGACTGGACTTTGAGGCGCCGAATCTCTCCGCTTTCCCGTGTCTGCGTCTTGCTTACGAGGCGGTCGAGTTACCGGGTGGTATGTGCGCGTTCAGTGCAGCCAATGAAATTGCAGTCGATGCATTTCTTTCCGAGCGTGTTCGTTTCACCGATATCGATAGGGTTATCGAGCACACACTAAAAACAGTCAATCTTGCTGAACCATCGAACCTTAGTGAGGTCCAAGATCTCGACAGTGCGGCACGCGATATTGCCGGTACTTATGTGTCTGAGTTGATGGGGTAGGGAGTCGCAACAACTAATGCAGGTGTTGTTTTCGATTGTTATGGCTTTGGTGACGCTGGGAATCCTTGTCACCATTCATGAATATGGGCATTTCTGGGTTGCTCGCCGTTGCGGTGTCCGTGTTTTGCGATTTGCCGTTGGCTTTGGTCGTCCACTTGTCATGCGGGTGGATCGGCGTGGGACAGAGTTTGCGCTCTGCGCTATTCCGCTCGGCGGTTATGTAAAGATGCTGGATGAGCGAGACGAAGGTCAGGATGTTACGGCTAAAAACCGTCATGAGTCTTTCAATGCCCAACCCGTCCGAAATAAGTTGGCGATTGTTTCCGCCGGGCCAGCGGCTAATTTTTTGCTGGCGATTCTGGTCCTGTTTGGTTTGTTTTTGCGAGGTGAAACTGGAATAGCACCCGTTATAGAGGCGGTTGAGCCGGGGTCCGTGGCTCATGATGTGGGCTTGATGCAGGGTCAGGAAATAGCCGCAGTCGACGGTACGAGCACACAAACTGTATCGAATGTTCGCTTCGCGTTACTCAAACGTCTAGGAGATACTGGAACCGTTGATATTTCAGTCGGCAGTGCGCTTAGTGATCTTCAGCAGACGTACGCTATGCCTATTGACCGATGGCTAGGGGGTGCGGAGGCACCCGATCCAATCCGAGCTTTGGGTTTGACTTTGGGTATCCCACCATTGCAGCCCAGCATTGGGTCGCTGGTGGAGGGTGGTCCAGCAACGCGGGCGGGCTTTGAGATCGGTGATATGATTATTGAAGTCGACGGTCAGGCGATATCAACATGGTCACAATGGGTTGATCTTGTGCGAGCGTCGCCAGGGCGATCATTAGCCGTTCGTGTCGAGCGCAATGGACAGTCTCGTGAATTGACGGTGGTGCCCCGCATAACCGGTACTTCCGATGCCGAAGTTGGTTCTGTTGGCATGGGTGTTGTCATACCTGACATTCCTGAGAACCGCATCAGACGACAGGGCCGTAACCCCGTTGAAGCCCTTTCGGCAGCCATTGAAAGAACGTTTGCGCTCACTGTCTTCACCTTCGATTCGATGTGGAAGATGATTCAAGGCTTGATCTCCACCAAGAACTTGTCGGGACCCATTGCGATTGCTCAGGTAGCTGCCAGCACGGCGGAGAGTGGCTTTACGACCTGGTTGTCATTCCTCGCGTTACTGTCAATTTCATTGGGAGCAATCAATTTATTACCCATTCCGGTACTTGATGGTGGGCATATAGTCTTTCATTCGTTGGAAGGCTTATTGGGGCGTCCAGTGCCCGAACAGATTCAAATCATGAGCTATCAGGTGGGATTGCTGGCAGTTTTCACGCTTATGGTGTTTGCCATCTACAACGATGTGACTCGACTGTGAGATACTCCCGCGCTTTCGCCATAGACACGAAATCAAAGACGACTGAAATCAGCGAGTTATTTGGAAAGTAAGCGAATAAAATGGTGCGTAAATTCAACAACAATTGGTTCACGAGGCTCATTTCGGTCTTAAGCTTTGGTGCCATGTCAGTCATTGCGGTTCCGACTGCGACGGCGCAGATCGAGCCGTTTGTTGTGGCGGATATTCGAGTTGAAGGTTTGCAGCGAATTGCGCCTGGCAGTGTATTTGCCGCGTTACCCGTCAGCGTTGGCGATGTGGTGGATAGCGCGTCTGTCAGGTCTATCTCTCGAAACCTGTTCTATACGGGCAACTTTGACGATATTTCCGTCGGTCGTGATGGCAATGTGTTAGTTCTTACTGTCGCTGAGCGACCCAGCATCAGCGAGATCACAATCGACGGTAACAAGGCCATTGAAACCGAGGCACTACTCGACGGCCTAAAGGGCGCAGGGCTTGCTGTTGGTCAGGTTTTCCAACGATCAACATTGGACGGGATGCAACTCGAGTTGCTTCGCCAATACGTTATCCAGGGGCGTTATGACGCCAATATTGATACGGAAGTCATCCCAGAGCCTAGAAACCGTGTATCGATTAGTATCGATATCGATGAGGGAAACGTTTCTAAGATCAAGCACATCAATATCGTCGGTAACGACATTTTCGATGATGAGACCTTGTTGGATATCTTCGAACTACAGGTCGGTGGCATGTTTAGCTTCTTCTCCAGCGCTGACAAGTACAGCAAGGAGAAACTTGAATCAGACCTTGAAACACTCACCAGTTATTATCAGGATCGCGGTTACCTGCAGTTTGAAATTGAATCGACGCAGGTTGCGGTTTCACCAGCGAAAGACGCGGTCTACATCACAGCCAACGTGGTGGAGGGAGATCGCTTTACTGTCACAGGTGTCGACCTCTCGGGTGATTTGGTTTTGCCGGAGGAGGATCTATCGCGATTCCTCTTAGTCGCCGAGGGACAGGTGTTTTCTCAGCAACTGGTCACGAGTACCGAGGAGTACTTGACGCGCCGTCTTGGTAACGAGGGATATAACTTTGCAAAAGTAACGGGCATCCCGGAGGTTGGGGGTGGCGAAGCGGAAGTGTCCATCAAGTTCTTCATAGATCCGGGTCGACGCACCTATGTCCGGCGCATCAACTTCGAAGGTAATGATCGTACGGCTGACAACGTACTCCGGCGAGAAATGCGTCAGATGGAAGCTGCGCCAGCCTCAGCCGCTGCAATTGAACAGTCGAGAATTCGTCTAGAGCGCTTGGGATTCTTTAGTACCGCCGAGGTAGAGACGGTTGAACTACCTGGTTACGACGACCTCGTCGACATTGATTTCAATGTTGAAGAGCAGAGCTTTGGCTCGATTGGTGGCAGTTTGGGCTACTCGCAATGGGCAGGTTTAATCCTCGGGTTGAATCTCCAGCAGAACAACTTTATGGGAACGGGGCGCCAGGTTGGCCTCAACCTGAATTCGTCGAGCTATCAGAGCTTGGCAAGTATTAACTACAGCAACCCTTACTTCACCGAGGACGGCGTGAGTAGGGGCTTTAGCCTGTTTTATCGAAAGACAGATCTTTCTGAGATTAATGTAGCGAGCTATACGACGGATACCGTGGGTGCCCAAATGACGTTTGGCTACCCCATTAGCGAAACGCAGCGGCTCGGCTTCAATGTAGGCATTACCGATACCGAGATCACTTCTGGCCGCTATGCTGTGCAGGAGATCCGTACCAGCCCTCGACTAATCCCGGGCGTCGAGCAATATTATGTTTCAACCCGTCAGCTTAGTGGACTTTATGACGGCCCGGAAGAGCTTTTCCCGATTACGGATTTGCCCGATGAAGCCTTTGCCACATTGCGCTCGGATGGTTTCCTTGATCAGAACGGGGATTCATTTACCAACTGGTCGATCACAGGCTCTTGGCTTCAGTCCACATTGAACCGTGGTCAGCTTGCGACACGTGGTGTCTCTAACTCGCTGTCAGCGCAGTTGTCGATGCCCGGTTCCGATCTTGAATTCTTCAAGGTTAACTATCGTGGAGAGATGTATATTCCGATTTATCGCGAGTTCACATTCCATTTGCGCGGGGAGGTGGGCTATGGCGATGGCTATGGTGAGACCACTGAGCTGCCATTCTACGAACACTTCTTTTCGGGCGGTTTTGGTAGTGTCCGCGGTTTCGAGACAAATACCCTTGGTCCGAGAAGTACGCCTCCCGTCCTCTATCAAACAGGCTTTGCTGCTACCGAGGTCGATGAAGAGGGTTTGGCGACCGAAATTGGTGGTCCAGACGGCACGGGCTTTGGCTACATCGTCAATCCGGAGACAGGTGCGATCGAAACTCAGCAAGTCTTCCTTGGGCGTCGAGCTGATCCCTTCGGTGGTAACGTGGTGATCGAGGGTTCCGCTGAAATTCTGTTCCCCATGCCTTTCGTAAAAGATCGACGCTCGATTCGTTCAGCTTTCTTCTTTGATGTGGGTAACGTGTTCAATACCAACTGCCGACAAAATCAAATTAACTGCTTCGGTATCGACGCTGATGAACTCCGATATTCGGTGGGTGTTGGCGTCACGTGGCTGAGCGGCTTTGGTCCCTTGACGTTTGCGCTTGCCAGACCGCTAAATGCCAGCGAGACTGATCGCAGAGAAGTTTTCCAATTCACGCTGGGGCGTGGATTTTAATAACTAACTAGGAGGTTAACCCACATGTTGTTCCGCATGATTGCCGTTATGGCACTGTTGATTGCATCGACCGTCGCGCACGCGCAAGGCCGCACTGCCGTCGTGGATTTAGAGCAAGCAATTCTTCAGACGGACCTAGCTCAGCAGCGAATTCGTGATTTTGAGGCGAGCGAGGCGTTTGCTGAGGATCGCGCTGAATTCGATAACCTCAAGGCCGAATTTGACAAGCTGGTACAAAATTTCCAGCGGGATCAGGCAGTGATGAGTGAGGATGAGCAAGTGGCTGCACGTCAGAAATTGGCGAGCAAGAATGCTGATCTTGAGTACGTTGTCAAAAAGCTTCAGTCGCTTCAGCAGCAGAACCTCCAGAGCGTGCTCCAGGAGCTGGCGCCAGCAGCTCAGCAGGTCTTGAGAGAAGTGATCCAGACAGATAACATCGCGCTGTTGCTTCCAGGACAGTCAGTGATTCATTTTGACCCTTCCTACAACATTACTGCGAAGGTCACTGACAAGCTGAACCAGTTACCACAAGAGTAATATGCCGACGCTAGGCGACATCGCCAAGGCACTGGATTTGCCGTTTCGTGGTAATCCGGAAACCCAATTGCCCCGCCTAGCTAGTCTTGATTCTGCCGGAGAGGGCGACCTCTCCTTTGTGGCACAAAAAAAGTTTTCAAAGCAGCTCGCTACATCTTCGGCAGCCGCCGTTATTTGCCCTGAGGATTGGGTGGGTGATTACACGGGTGCCGTACTCTTTAGTGCCCAACCTTATGTTGATTTCGCGAGAGCAACGCATTTATTCGATAACCGAGCGCAGCCGTTAGGGCGTGTGCATGAGACAGCCATTGTCCCGGCGACGGCGCAATTGGGCACAAATGTAACCATTGATGCGGGTGCCGTGCTTGAGGATGGTGTGGTCCTCGGTGATAACGTCTGGATTGGACCCAATGTCTGGGCGGGCTCTGACGTAAAAATTGGTGATGCCACCGAGATACGATCTGGGGTCAGTCTGTATCACGGCGTCACAGTTGGCCACGGGTGTCTGATTCATGCCAATACGGTGATTGGGTCGGATGGCTTTGGGTTCGCACCGACAAACAGTGGGTGGGAGAAGATTCTCCAGCTGGGTGCCGTCACCATTGGCGATCGGGTGGAAATTGGTGCCGGTTGTGCGATTGATCGCGGCGCGCTAGACAACACAGTGATTGAAGACGATGTCATCATCGATAATCTGGTACACATCGCGCACGGCGTTACCATTGGTGCGAGATCCGCGATTGCGGGGCAGGTTGGGTTTGCGGGTGGTGCAAAGCTCGGTGAGGGCTGCACAGTCGGCGGTCAGGCGGGTTTTTCCGGCCACCTTGAGATTGCGAACGATGTTCACATAGGCGGTCAGGGAAGAGTTTCTCGGAGCGTCACAGAGCCTGGTCACTATGCCTCTGGTACTGGCTTGATGCCTACCCGGGACTGGGCCCGTAATGCGGCTCGCTATGAGAAACTGAACGATATGGCTAAACGCATTGAGGCGTTGGAGAAAGCCTTAGCTGAAAAAGCCAAAAGGAATTCATAGGACACCAACATCATGATGGATATTGAAGATATTCGCCGTCATTTGCCTCATCGCTACCCGTTTCTGTTTATAGATAGGGTTGTATCGATTGACCCCGGCGTCTCGATTGAGGCTTATAAAAATCTCAGCATTAATGAGCCATACTTTGACGGCCATTTCCCCGGTAACCCTGTGTTTCCGGGCGTTTTACTTGTTGAGGCCATGGCACAAGCGGCGGGAATTCTAGGTTTTGCGACCATGGGTAAAACGCCAGAAGATGGGTCTATCTATTATCTGGTGGGAACTGACAAATTAAGGTTTAAGCGACCCTGCGTTCCCGGTGACCGAGTCACCCTTGAGGCCTCGATTGTGAGCGAGAAAAGAGGTATCTGGAAGTTTGATGTTCGTGCATCGGTCGAGGGTGAAACGGCAGCAACAGCCACTATTTTGTGCGCGGACCGCTAAACGATGATTCATCCCACCGCCATTATTGACCCCGAGGCTGATCTGCACACTTCAGTGACGGTGGGCCCCTATAGCGTCATCGGTCCAGGGGTCGTGATTGGCGAAGGGACAATTATCGAGTCCCATGTGGTGATCAAGGGGCCTACCCAGATTGGCGCTAGGAACCACATCTTTCAATTTAGCTCAATTGGCGAGGCCACACCTGACTTGAAATACAAGGGTGAGCCTACAACAGTCACGATTGGTAACGACAACGTAATACGCGAGAACGTCACGATTCACCGAGGTACCGTGCAGGACCGAGGCGATACCTTCGTGGGAAACAACAACCTCATTATGTGCTACGTGCACATCGGTCACGACAGTGTGGTGAAGGACCATACGATCCTTGTGAACAATACGGCGTTGGCGGGTCATGTCCTTATTGACGACTGGGCAATCTTGTCGGGATACACCTTGGTTCACCAGTTTTGCAAAATTGGCGCTCACAGTTTTAGTGGTATGGGCACGGCAATTGGTAAAGATGTACCTGCTTATGTCACCGTATCAGGGAGTCCGGCCGAAGCGAGAACCATCAATACCGAAGGCCTGCGCCGCCGTGGGTTCAGTGATGCCTCGCTCTCAGACTTACGCCGGGCATTTAAGCTCATATACCGTCAGGGCCTAACACTCGAGATCGCGATGGAGCGATTAGAAGAAATGGCGGCTGATACGCCCGAAATAACACCGTTGCTGGAGTCTCTAAAGTCGTCCGAGCGCGGAATTGTCCGCTAATGGGTCGATCGCAACACATCGGTGTCATGGCCGGTGAGAAGAGCGGCGATATTCTGGGGGGTGCGGTACTGCGAGAGCTTCAGCGCCGCCATAGTGATGTATCGTTTTCCGGTATTGGTGGTGAGCAAATGGCTCTCCATGGGCTTACAAGCCTGCACGACATGGAGCGATTATCGGTTTTCGGTTTGGTCGAGCCGCTCAGACGGTTGCCAGAGCTGCTGTCCATTCGACGTTCAGTGGGGCAGCACATGATCAAGCATCAGCCTCAGCTCTTTTTGGGTATAGACAGTCCCGACTTCAACTTGGCGCTCGAGCATAAACTTCGTCATAGAGGCATCAAAACAGCTCACCTAGTCAGCCCGTCGGTCTGGGCGTGGCGCCCGGGACGAATTCACAAGATCAAGAAAGCGGTTGATTTGATGCTATGCCTGCTACCGTTTGAGCGCGATTTTTACGAACAGCATGGTGTTAGGGCAGCCTTGGTGGGGCACCCGTTGATAGAGGAGTTATCAGCTCTCCCCGACCAGGAGACCGCACGAAAATATCTGGGCTTATCCCCAAAAGGGCAAGTGCTGGTATGCATGCCCGGTAGTCGCTCTAGCGAAATAGAGCATTTAGGACCCATATTTGGACAAGTAGTCATGAAATTATTGGCGTCCGACAGTGAGCTTGAAGTCATTGTGCCTGCGGCATCTCTCCAACGACTAGAGCAAATACAACACTTTATGCCCATTGAGGATGATCGTTTCTCCGTCATTGAGGGGCAGAGTCGACTCGCGATGGTGGCGGCTGACTCGATCCTTTGCGCGTCGGGTACCACGACCCTGGAAGCGATGCTCATCGGCAGGCCCATTACGATCGCCTACCGTATGGCTTGGTTATCGTGGCAAATTCTTAGCAGGATGGTGACATCACCATTTGTAGGCCTGCCCAATATCATTGCAGGCGAATCTGTTGTTCCCGAGTTCCTGCAAGGCGAGGCAACAGTCGATAACCTATACCCATCGGTTCTTGAGTCGTTTGGCGCTGCCGGTGATACACAGCGACTGCGTTTTGCTGAGTTGAGAACACGTATTGGTAGCGATTTTGCGACGCGATCAGTGGATGCGATTGAGGAGCTCTTGGCGGATCATGCCGACTGAAATCGTGAATTTGCAGGGAGCAAGGGCACCTGTAAGGACAGCTGGCTGCGACGAGGTAGGCCGAGGTCCGCTTGCCGGTGATGTTGTGGCAGCAGCAGTCATTTTGGGGCCATTGATTCCTGAGGGATTGAATGACTCTAAAAAACTGACCGAGCGCAAGCGAGAGCAGTTGTTTGGTGAAATCAAGGCATCGGCATTGGCTTGGTCGATCGGGCGTGCCAGCGTTGAGGAGGTAGATCACTTTAACATACTTAACGCTTCTCTCTTAGCGATGAGGCGGGCCGTTGAATCACTATCGCCGTCACCTGACCACGTGCTGGTTGATGGTAATAAATTACCTGCCTGGCAATTTTCGGCGGAGGCAATTGTGGGCGGGGACGCGAGTATTCCGTGTATCAGTGCTGCCTCCGTTCTAGCCAAAGTGACACGAGACAGGGAGATGGTTCAGCTTGATGATAAATATCCTGGCTATGGGCTTGCGAAGCACAAAGGCTACCCGACAGCGCAACATCTCGACGCACTGGCGCGCCTAGGCGTAACCCCCATACATCGACGAAGTTTTGGCCCTGTTGCTCGTTTGATTTAGCGCCAAGAAGAGGTTTAATAATGGGCATGTCCGCCTCGTTCATTCACCTTCGTGTTCACTCCGAATTCTCCCTGATTGATGGGCTTGTTCGCGTGGGTCCGCTCATGAAGTCTGTGGCCTCGGCTGATATGCCTGCTGTTGCAATAACAGATAGAAATAATTTTTTTGGTCTTATCAAAGCTTACAAGGCAGCCGAACGCGAGGGCGTCAAGCTGATTGTCGGAGCAGACCTTGAGCTGCTCGAAACCGATGATCGTCGCAGCCAGATTACCTTTCTCGCACAAAATCACGCGGGCTATCGAAACCTAACCGTCCTCATTTCGCGGGCCTACCAAGAGGGCCAGATTCTTGGCCGGCCGCTCCTACACCGAGACTGGATCGAGTCACACAGCGAGGGTCTCCTCGTGCTGTCAGGTGGCCGAAAAGGCGATGTGGGGCAACACTTACTGGCTGGCAGGGAGAGTGATGCAGAGCAGGCGCTCTCATGGTGGATGGGCCACTTCCCTGAGCGTTTTTATTTAGAGCTCCAACGAACAGGCAGAGAATACGAAGAAGATTATTTACACGCCGCTGTGACACTTGCAGCTCGCACAGATTGTCCCGTTGTGGCGACCAATGAGGTCTGCTTTCTGACGCCTTATGAGTTCGATGCGCACGAGGCGCGTGTCTGTATTGGCGATGGTCGAACGCTCAATGACCCGCGGAGGCCTCGACATTTTTCGGAGCAACAGTATTTACGGTCGCCCGAAGAGATGGCGGACCTATTTAAAGACATCCCGGAAGCGATTGAGAATACCGTTCACATTGCGCAGCGGTGCACTGTAGAGATTGAATTGGGCAAAGCCTACCTGCCAGACTTTCCTACCCCCGATGGGGTCAGTATCGAACAGCATTTAGAAAACCTCTCAAACGAGGGGTTAGATCAGCGCCTTGCATTACTAGGCGTTGATGACGAGTCGGTGTACCGAGATCGCCTGAAGTTTGAACTCGACATCATCAATCAAATGGGTTTTCCGGGCTATTTTCTGGTCGTCATGGATTTCATACGCTGGGGCAAAGCGAACGGTATTCCTGTGGGGCCGGGGAGGGGCTCAGGTGCTGGATCTCTCGTCGCCTATGCACTCGAAATTACGGATCTCGACCCCATCGAATACGACTTACTGTTCGAGCGATTTTTGAATCCACAGCGCGTTTCAATGCCTGACTTTGATGTCGATTTTTGTATGGACAGGCGCGACGAAGTCATCGATTACGTGGCGAATACCTATGGCAGGAATGCGGTATCGCAGATCATCACTTTTGGAACAATGGCAGCGAAAGCGGTCGTGCGTGATGTCGCCCGGGTTCAGGATAAGCCCTACGCGCTGGCCGATAAGATGTCCAAACTTATTCCTTTTGAGGTGGGAATGACGCTTGAAAAAGCGATAGAGCAAGAAGAGCAGCTAGTAAATCTCCTAAAAGAGGATACCGCCGCTCAAGAAATTTGGGATATGGCGATCCAGCTCGAAGGACTCTCCCGAAATGCGGGCAAGCATGCGGGCGGCGTGGTCATAGCGCCCTCAAAACTGACCGACTTTTCACCCTTGTTCTGCGATGAGGAAGGGCAAGGTCTTGTTACGCAGTATGACAAGAATGACGTTGAGGATGCCGGTCTCGTCAAATTCGACTTCCTGGGTCTCAGAACACTGACTATCATTGATTGGGCGGTGGCGATGATTAATAAGCGCGCTGACATCGAGTCGCCCGTAGACATTAATCAGATACGCCTCGACGATAACGCGGTTTACAGCTTACTTCAGAGCGCTGAGACAACCGCCGTATTCCAGCTCGAAAGCCGCGGTATGAAGGAGTTGATCAAGAATCTGAGGCCTGACTGCTTTGAAGATATCATCGCCCTGGTCGCTTTGTTCAGACCGGGTCCACTTCAGTCCGGGATGGTTGAGAATTTCATCGATCGTAAGCACGGGAGAGAGCAGGTTTCTTATCCCGACGCGCAGTATCAACACGAGTGGTTGAAGCCCATTCTTGAGTCCACCTATGGGGTTATTCTCTACCAAGAGCAGGTCATGCAGATTGCGCAGGAACTTGCGGGGTACACGCTGGGGGGTGCTGACCTGCTGCGACGTGCCATGGGTAAGAAAAAACCGGAGGAAATGGCCAAGCAGCGCTCCGTTTTTGAGGAAGGGGCGAAAGACAAAGGTGTTGATCCAGCCCTGGCGATGAAGATCTTCGACTTGGTTGAAAAGTTTGCGGGCTACGGTTTTAACAAGTCCCACTCTGCAGCCTATGCACTGGTGAGTTATCAAACGGCCTGGCTAAAACGGTACTATCCGTCTGAGTTTATGGCTGCCGTCATGAGCTCAGAAATTGATAACACAGACAAGTTATTGGGGTTGCGCGATGAGTGCCGTCGCATGGGACTGACCGTACGAGGCCCCAATGTTTTGGAAGGGCAGCACCATTTCTCTGTTAATGCTGATGGGCACATTATTTATGGACTGGGCGGTATCAAGGGCTTGGGTGAGGGGCCAATCGAGGATCTTTTAGCTGCCCGCGAGGAAAAGCCGTTTGCCGACTTGTTTGATCTTTGTAGTCGAACGGATCCACGCAAGGTTAATCGAAGAGCGCTCGAAGCGCTCATCAAAAGTGGCGCGCTCGATGAAGTCGGCGCTGAGCGCTCAGTCCTGATGTCAGCACTCGATGACGCCCTCAGAGCAGCGGAGCAATCAGCTGCAAACGAGGCTGCTGGCATGGGTGACCTGTTCGGGCAGGTGGTACCTACCTCTGGATCAGGCGACCCCTATCGCGATCATAGGCGCGCGCGCTCTTGGACCCTACGAGACATTCTTGCCGGCGAGAAAGAGAGTCTCGGAAGCTTTCTGAGTGGTCATCCGATGGATGAATTTGAGCAAGAGGTACGAAAGTTCTCTCCTCGCTCCATTAGGGAGTTAACCACCGGAAGTAAGCAGTGGGTCGCTGGGCTCGTTGTTGATGTCAGATTGGTCAAAACACAGCGCGGTACGATGGCGGTCCTACAGCTTGATGACGGTACGGGCCAGATCGAGGCGACAGCCTACAGCGAAGTCTACGAGCAGAATCGTGACTTACTGGTCAAGGACCAGATTGTACTAGCCGATGGCCGTCTTCAAATGGATGACTTTCGCGGTCAGCTGTCACTGAGAGCAAAATCGTTCACCACACTGGAGCGGGCGAGGAGCTCTCGCGTCAGGGAGCTAAAACTGGGTTTGAGGCCTGATGCGATTCAAAGTGGCGTTGCATCCGAGTTGAAGCGAGCCTTTTCCGCTCATGCGGGAGACTGCCCGATTATTGTTGAGTACCGACAGCCGGCCGGTTCGGCAGTGATCAGATTTGGTGATCGGTGGCGGGTCACGCCAACGGATACCTTGCTTGATCAGCTTAAGGAGCTGGTTGGCCACGAGTCGGTAGAAGTGATTTACGAACGATAGATAGAGTCCGAACAGTACTTGTTAAGGCTGCTCTTTAAACAAAGTTCGATTTAACAATTTAGGCTCACTATTTATTGCACTAATATGGTGCACTCCTACTAAGCATGACAGTTTTGTGACAAGCGTTACTACACATACCCTAAACTAGGCGAAAGCTTTACTCATAAGCAAAGGAGATTGGAGCGCCGCCATGAAAAGTTATTCCACCCTATTCCTGATTACGATAATGCTGTTGTCTGCCTGTTCTAGGCAACCTACGTGTACTGTCGTAGCTGGTGATGCAGGAGTTCCTAGTGCCGGCTGTTTGGTAGTAAACGATGGTCATCTTTTGCTCGTACAGATCATGGGGGGCACGTATGGACCGCCTGGCGGTTCCGTTGATAAGAACGAATCTGCTCAATGTGCGGCTGAGCGCGAAACCTGGGAAGAGACTGGTGTACAGGTGAGCGCTGGAGAGTTAGCCGCTGAATTTGACAATGGATTTCGACTTTACTGGTGTGAAGCAGTTTCAGGACGTGAGATTGAGATAAGCCGTCCTCTCGAAATACGGCATGCCGACTGGTACGCACCTAAACTATTTCCGCAGCTCAAATGGCGCTACGCGAATCAGGTCGATATCATTCAGACTTTGATAATTGAGAGACAATGATGACAAAGACTGAACTGGAAGCCGCGGCCTTTCGACGTTTGGTATCCCACCTTCAAGAGAGAGCCGACGTCCAGAATATTGATCTCATGAATCTGGCAGGCTTTTGTCGTAACTGTCTGTCTAAGTGGTACGCGGAGGCGGCCAACGAGTTGGGATTAGACCTATCAAAGGACGATGCGCGCGAACGCGTTTATGGTATGCCCTACGACGAGTGGAAAGCGCAGTACCAAACCCCATTACCTGAAGATCGGTAAGTCGACAGGGCCGGGCCCTCAGGTTACGTCGGCCTTGCCCTTTTAGAACGGATTATGCCGGCTCTAAATAAGACTCGATGCTTGGACATGAGCAAATCAGATTGCGATCACCGTAAACATTGTCGACTCGATTGACAGGCGCCCAGTACTTATCGGCTCGCAATGATGCTACGGGCCATACAGCTTGTTCTCTGCTGTAGGGGCGGTCCCACTGATCAGCAGTAACCTCGTCAAGTGTATGTGGTGCGTTTTTAAGCGGGTTGTTAGTTGGGTCAGAGCGACCTTCCTCCACCGCCCTTATTTCACCGCGGATTGACAACATTGCGTCGCAAAACCGGTCGATTTCAGCCAGTGACTCTGATTCTGTCGGTTCGATCATTAATGTACCGGCGACGGGAAACGACATGGTGGGTGCGTGGAACCCATAATCGATAAGTCGCTTAGCAACGTCTTCCTCCGTCACCCCAGTCCGTTCCTTGAGAGGACGAATATCGATGATACACTCATGGGCAACAGTGCCCTTTCTCCCGGTATATAAGACGTCGTAATGACCTTTGAGGCGGCTAGCAATGTAGTTGGCATGAACGATCGCAACGCGACTGGCATCGGTGACGCCATCCGGACCCATCATTGCAATGTACATCCACGAAATAGGTAGAATCGATGCGCTTCCGTACGGCGTCGCTGAAATGATGTTGTTGGTCGCATCCAAGCCTTGGATGGGCGCGACCACGGATGAAGGCAGGTGTGGCGCCAAATGGCTGCCCACTCCGATTGGCCCCATGCCAGGCCCACCACCTCCGTGCGGGATGCAGAACGTTTTATGGAGGTTTAGGTGTGATACGTCAGCACCAAACTTGCCTGGTCCCGCGAGTCCAACCATTGCGTTTAGGTTAGCGCCATCAACATAAACCTGACCGCCATGCTGGTGAATCAATTCGCAGAGCTCAACAATCGACGTCTCAAACACTCCATGTGTGGATGGGTAGGTCACCATAATCGCGGCGAGGTCGGCGGAGTGAAGTTCAGCTTTGGCTTTGACGTCATCCATGTCGACATTACCGCTGTCATCACAGTTCACCAACACAACCGTCATGCCTGCCATCACTGCGCTGGCCGGGTTTGTTCCATGCGCTGACGTTGGGATAAGACATATATGCCGATGCGCTTCGCCACGCGCGCGGTGGTAGCGCCTGATCGCCATTAATCCTGCATACTCTCCTTGTGCCCCCGAATTTGGCTGTAGCGACATAGCATCATAGCCGGTGCACTCTGTGAGCCATGCGGTGAGCTCATCGAGCATGGCACGGTAGCCCGCCACTTGATGTTGCGGTGCGAACGGGTGGATACGAGAGAATTCAGGCCAAGATACTGGGATCATCTCCGCAGCCGCGTTGAGCTTCATGGTGCAGCTGCCGAGCGGAATCATCGCGCGTGTCAGCGAGATATCCTTGTTCTCTAAACGCTTGAGATAGCGAAGCATCTCCGTCTCTGTCCGGTAGTCGCTAAATAGTGGATGGCTTAAGTAGTCCATCTCACGCAACAGCTTGGAGGGGATGCCTGAGCGTCCGCCAGTGGGCTCGGAGCCAAAAACCTGACAAATCGTGCGAAGTTCCTCGTCCGTCGTCGTCTCGTCGAGTGAGACTCCGATTCGGGTTGACGAGATTTCGCGGAAGTTGAAGCCAGCCGATTCGGATACTTGAATGACCTGTGCCGCGTCATCGACTTCGACGCAGAGCGTATCGAACCACGATCCATTTTGTAGTTTAAAGCCAGCGCTAGTCAGCGATGCCGCCAACGAAGACGTCATTTGGTGGACTCGCTCCCCAATCCCTCGTAACCCCTGTGGACCGTGATGCATAGCGAAGAGTCCTGTCATGATCGCGAGCAAGGCCTGTGCCGTGCAGATGTTGCTTGTCGCCTTCTCTCGCCGAATATGTTGCTCACGCGTCTGCATTGCCATGCGGAGCGCCTGGCGCCCTCTGCTGTCAACCGACACGCCGATGACGCGCCCCGGCATAGAGCGCTTGAACTCGTCACGGGTTGCAAAGAAGGCGGCATGGGGCCCTCCGTAACCCAGGGGGACGCCAAATCGCTGTGAGTTTCCGAAAACGACATCGGCGCCCATGGAGCCGGGTGATTTGAGGAGGGTAAGCGCCAACAAATCGGTGGCTACACCCACTAGGACGCCGGCATTATGGCAGTGACCAATCATGTCACTGAGGTCTCGAACATCGCCGTAGGTTCCGGGGTATTGGGCCAATACACCGAAGGCATCAGCAACATTAGTCAGTTCGTCAGGCTTGACGATTTCCACGGTAATACCCAGTGGTTCAGCACGTGTTTCAACCAATGAAATGGTCTGCGGGTGACAGTCACTGGCAACCACAAATCGCTTTGATTTAGATTTTCGATTCATGCGTTGCATCAGCGTCATGGCTTCTGCAGCTGCAGTGGCCTCATCCAGTAGTGACGCGTTTGCAAGCGGCATGCCCGAGAGGTCAATGACGACTTGCTGGTAGGTCAGCAGTGTTTCCAGACGACCTTGTGAGATCTCTGGCTGGTAAGGCGTGTAGGCCGTGTACCACCCCGGATTCTCAAAAACATTTCTAAGCAATACTGGTGGGGTGATGGTGTCGTAGTAACCCATGCCGATGCAGCTTCTGAGTACTTTGTTTTGATCGGCGTAATGTCGGAGCTCTGTTAGCGCTTCGCTCTCGCTAAGAGCGGGCGGTAAATTCAGAGCGGTTTGAAGTTTGATGTTGTCTGGGACGGTTGTTTCTATGAGTTCTTGAACACTCTCAAAGCCCGCACTTTGAGCCATTTCTTCTTGTTGAGCCGGTGTGGTCCCGAGGTGTCGGTGCCTGAAAGCGTCATTAGCATTGCGAGTCAACGGCAGATCTCCAACTGGGTTGAGCATAAACGACTGTCTGTGATTTTAGCACTTGTCAGCCCGCTCCCAAGGCCGTTATGTCGCTTTTGTTGGCGTGAATTTTTATTAAATTTAGCTAGACATAGGTAATGGAGTCGATGTGCCACTCCGTCTGGCCTTCCGGGGTTTTTAAATACACGGTATCGCCCGCAACTTTCCCTAATAGCGCTTTGCCAAGCGGCGAGTCACAGCTCAGAAGTCCTTGATTAAGATCAAATTCATCAGAGCCGACAATACGGTAGTTGTGGGTTATTCCCTCCTCGTCCTCGAGGCCGATCCAGCAGCCAAAAAAGATGCGATTTGTATCTGAAGGCTTCGTGTCGACGACTTGAAGCTCATCCAGTCGCTTCTGAAGAAACCGGACGCGACTATCTATTTCCCTTAGCCGCTTTTTTCCATAAATGTAGTCACCGTTTTCAGAGCGATCACCGTTAAGTGCAGCCGCGTGCACGGTGGCGGTTACCTGCGGTCGCTCAACTTTCCAAAGCGTGTTTAGTTCGTCCCGCAACCGCTGAGCGCCTTCGGGGGTAATGTAAGGAGAGCCTTGGGCTTGGGGCGGACGGTATCGCGACATGGACTTCAAAACCTGTGTTTACTTGTAGACGCGCTCGAAAGAGAAGACGTAACAACGCTGGATTCAGATCAGTCACTGAGACACCATTGAGCCAACGGCTATCGGGACGTCTATTACAACGTTTATAGGGAATTTACCATGAGAGCAACTTCACTCATTTTCATAATGACAGCGTTTGGCTCTGCTTATGCCCAGTCGGAAGAGGTCATGTGCCCCGAGCTTGAAGGCCAGTTCAAGCCGGGCGGCCTTCTTTGGGGGGAAGTCATACCCGGAACCCCCGTTCGTTTTCAGAACATCGATGTGCCGCTATTACCCGACGGCAGCTTCGTTGTTGGTTTGGGGCGAAATGCGCCGAACGAAATGGATCTTACCGTCGGAGAAGGTATGGTTTGCTCGATTAATTTAGCCACCCGTGAATACCGCATTTCGAGGGTAGAGGGTGTGCCGCAGCGCACGGTAACACCCCCGGCAGAGCAGTTAGAGCGTATTCGACGTGAGCGAGAAAAAGTTCGAAGCGCGAAATCAAGACGCATCGAGAACGAGGTCTTTTTAAAGGCGGTCAAAGCCGGTCTGTCGTGGCCCACTACGGGACGGATCAGCGGGGTTTATGGCAGTCAGCGCTTTTACAACGGTAATCCTGGAAACCCTCACTACGGCGTTGATATTGCTCGGCCCACGGGCACACCTGTTTATTCCCCTGGGCCCGGTCTTGTGACACTCGCTGAGCCAGATCTTTTCTACAGTGGCGGCACCGTTATCCTCGATCATGGCTACGGGTTGAGCTCGTCTTTTCTACACATGAGCCGCATCGATGTTGAAGTCGGGGATGTTCTCGAGGTGGGTGACCTGATAGGGGCCATCGGCGCTACCGGACGTGCTACAGGTCCGCATCTGGACTGGCGGATGAGTTGGTTCAATCAACGAATTGATCCTCAGCTACTGGTGCCCCCGATGCCCTAATGAGTATTAGCGCGTATACTTAGCAGTTCAATAAGGAGATGCCCGTGCTCGATAAGAAGTTGTTGCAAATTTTGGTATGCCCAGTCACCAAGGCGCCCTTGGATTATGATGAAGCGAAACAAGAGCTGGTCTGTAAAGCCAGCGGCCTTGCCTACCCAGTGAAAGATGGTATTCCCGTATTGCTGGAAGGCGAGGCACGACAGCTAACAGCCGACGAGAAGTTGGGGTAGACCTTGTGGAAGACACTATCTTTGGGAAAATTACGCGTGGAGAAATCCCAACCGATTTTCTCTACGAAGACGATCTTTGTGTCGTGATCAAGGATATCTATCCGCAGGCGCCCACCCACGTATTGATTATTCCCCGGAAGCCAATTCCCATGCTGAGTATGGCGAGTGATGAGGATCAGTCGCTGCTCGGTCATTTGTTGGTGGTTGCTGGCAAAGTTGTAGACCAATTGGGAGTCGCTGATGCGTTCCGCTTGGTCATTAATAACGGTGTAGGTGGTGGCCAAACGGTATTCCACTTACACCTACATATCCTCGCTGGTCGAGACATGAAAGAGGGTGAGCTTGCTTCTGGCTTGGCCTAGCAGAACACCTCCCGTTACTAATTTTGAGATCCACGCATGAAGACTGCTGAAATTCGAGAAGCGTTTCTGTCGTATTTTGAGCGCCAAGGGCACACGCGTGTCGCGTCAAGCTCGCTGGTACCGCACGACGACCCCACACTCCTGTTCACTAACGCGGGAATGAATCAGTTTAAGGATACGTTTCTGGGACTCGAGCCCCGCGATTACAACCGGGCTGCGTCGAGTCAGCGATGCGTGAGAGCTGGGGGCAAGCACAACGACCTTGAAAATGTGGGTTACACGGCGCGTCATCACACATTCTTTGAAATGTTGGGTAATTTCAGTTTCGGAGATTATTTCAAGCGCGACGCTATTCAATTTGCATGGACCTTCCTAACTGAAGATCTGAAACTGCCAAAGGAAAAGCTCTGGGTCACAGTTCATATATCGGATGATGAAGCAGCAAAGATCTGGGTCGACGAGATTGGTGTCGATCCTAATCGGCTGTCCCGATTGGACGAGGACAATTTTTGGCAAATGGGTGACACCGGACCTTGTGGTCCATCCTCCGAGATTTTCTATGACCATGGCCCTGAAGTGCCCGGTGGGCCTCCCGGCTCACCCGACGATGACTTGGATCGTTACATCGAGATCTGGAATTTGGTCTTTATGCAATTCAACAGAGACAGTTTGGGCGAGTTACATACTCTTCCTGCACCGTCGGTCGATACGGGTATGGGACTCGAGCGAATTTCTGCTGTACTGCAGGGCGTTCATAACAACTACGACATTGATCTTTTTAAGGCATTGATTGCGGCGGCAGCGGATATCCTCGGGGTAGAAGATCATTCACACACATCGCTCAGGGTGGTGGCTGATCATTTACGATCGTGTGCATTCCTGATCTCTGACGGCATCCTTCCGAGCAATGAAGGCAGAGGCTATGTCTTGCGCCGTATTTTACGTCGCGCTATTCGGCACGGTAATAAGCTCGGTGCCACCCAACCGTTCTTTGCCGCATTGGTTCCTGCTTTGGTGCGGGAGATGGGTGGGGCCTACCCGGAGCTCGTTGCCAAAGAGGCGGCAATCATCAATGCGCTGGCTTCCGAGGAGGAGCAGTTCGCGCGTACCTTAGATAAGGGTATGGATATCCTCGAGGAGGCTTTAACGTCGCTTCAGGGTTCCCAAATTCCGGGTGACGTCGTTTTCCGCTTATATGACACATACGGCTTCCCCGTCGATCTGACCAATGACATTGCCAGAGAGCGTGGTCTCGCACTCGATATTGACGGCTACGAAGTTGCCATGCAGGAACAGCGTAAGCGATCGCAAGAGAGCGGTGCTTTCCAAGTTGATTACAACAATGTGATTAATGTGGATGGCGAAACCGAGTTTCTCGGGTACAGCGAAGTTCAAGCGCAGGGGACTATCCGCTGTCTTTTCCAGGATGGACAGTCTTGTGAGCGCGCTGAAGAGGGCGATGAGATTGTCGTTATTCTAGACCGGACGCCATTTTATGCTGAGAGCGGGGGTCAGATCGGTGATACCGGGTATCTGACGACAGATTCTGCCAAGCTTGAGATAAGAGATACAACGAAAGCACAGGGTCATCATTTACACCATGCGGTCGTTGTTAGTGGCGCAGTGGCTGCAGGTGACATTGTTTCGGCCAGCATTGATCAATCGCTGAGGACACGAATTAAAGCAAATCATTCCGCGACACATCTGATGCACGAGGCACTCAGGCAAGTGTTGGGCGAGCATGTTCAGCAGAAAGGCTCGCTGGTTGACGCTGACAAGCTACGCTTCGATTTCTCTCATGGAGAAGCCGTGTCGGGTGAACAGTTATCGCAGGTCGCGAAAATTGTGAATGACCAAGTGCGCGGCAACTCCGAGGTGCTCACCCAAGAGATGGGCATGGAGGCAGCTATAGAGGCGGGCGCCACGGCATTGTTTGGGGAGAAATACGGTGACGAGGTGCGCGTACTTACGATGGGTGCAGACCGCTTTTCGGTGGAACTGTGTGGTGGTACGCACGTCGAACGCACCGGTGATATTGGCGTATTCAGAGTGGTGAGCGAAGGCGGTGTCTCTGCCGGTGTCCGACGGATCGAAGCGGTTACGGGCGCCGGTGCACTGGAAGATATTGCAAGAACGGACAGAGCCCTTGCGGATATCTGCGATGCAGTCAAAGGCTCGCCGGCCAACGCGGCAGATAAAGTGGTCAGTCTCCGCAAGGAGCTTCGCGAACTCGAAAAACAAGTCACGCAACTAAAACAAAAGCTGGCGACGGGGGCAGGTGCCGATTTGACGGCTGATGCTCAGGAGGTTTCAGGTATCAAGGTGCTGGGAACAGTGGTCGATGTGGCAGACGTGTCTACCCTGCGTCAGACACTTGATCATTGTAAAAATAAGCTGGGCTCGGGAGTTGTACTTCTCGCTGCAGTTGACGGCGATAAGATATCCCTTGTGGCTGGTGTGACGCCCGATCTAACTGATCGTGTGAAGGCCGGCGATCTCATGAGAGAGTTTGCGGGTCGAGTTGGTGGAAAAGGTGGCGGAAGACCCGACATGGCACAAGGTGGTGGCGCTGATGTCACAGCGTTAAAGCCCGCACTTTCCGACTTGACTAACTGGGTGGCTGAACAGCTCGGCTGAGGACAAGCACGTCGCTAAAGCTCTGATTAAAGCCCCAATATGGGGCTTTTTCGTCTTTATATGGTCCTCCAAACCGTGTTTAATACGCGATTTTTCGGCATAGACCCAACTAACTATGGCACTGATTGTGCAAAAATACGGCGGTACGTCTGTTGGCTCGGTAGAGCGAATAGAGGCGGTTGCCGAGCGAGTTACACGGCACCACTCAGACGGTGATCAGCTGATCATTGTCGTGTCGGCTATGTCGGGTGAAACCAATCGACTATTGGGGTTGGCGCGAGATCTGACCTCCAATCCAAGCCCTAGAGAACTAGATGTCCTTGTTTCCACCGGCGAACAGGTTTCGATGGCGCTTTTGGCGATGGCGCTTCACAAGCGGGGAATCGATGCACTCTCGCTCAAAGGCAGTCAGGTTGCGATTCGTACTGACAGTTTTCACAGCAAAGCGCGCATACAAAGCATTGATGATCGTCGGCTCCGAGCTGAACTCGATCAAGGTCGCGTCGTGGTGGTAGCTGGATTTCAAGGTGTTGATGAAAACGGCGAGGTCACGACATTGGGCCGGGGCGGATCTGATACCTCGGCGGTTGCTTTGGCCGCTGCTGTGGGTGCAGACGAGTGTCAGATCTACACCGACGTTGATGGCGTGTACACGACCGATCCACGAGTCGTTGACGGTGCGCAGCGACTCGAGAGCATCACTTTTGAAGAGATGTTGGAAATCGCCAGTATGGGTTCGAAGGTGTTGCAGCTCAGGTCGGTGGAATTTGCAGGTAAATACCAAGTGCCACTGCGGGTACTCAGTAGTTTCAAAGAGGGGCCAGGAACCCTCATAAAAATGGATGAGGACGATCCCATGGAAGCTCCAACTATTGCTGGTATTGCGTTTAATCGCGATGAGGCGAAGCTCACTGTCATTGGTGTCCCGGATACGCCCGGTATTGCTTATCAGATATTGGGCCCCATCGGTGATGCGAATATCGAAGTTGACGTTATTCTTCAGAACGTCGGTGACGAGGGAAAAACGGACTTTACATTCACTGTCTCGCGCGGCGACCTAGAGAAAGCGGAAGCCATTTTAGAATCACACATTGCTGAATTGGGCGCACTTGAGTGGCGATCAGACAGTCGAATTGCCAAGGTATCCGTGGTCGGAGTTGGTATGCGCTCTCATGCAGGTGTGGCTGCCAATATGTTTAAAGCTCTGGCTGAGGTGGGCGTTAACATTCAGATGATCAGCACGTCCGAAATCAAAATTTCAGTGATTATCGAAGAGAAGTTCTTGGAGTTGGCTGTACGTACGCTGCATTCAGCGTTCGGGCTTGATCAACCTGAGGATGCAGAAGCGTAGGACTGCGGTTTAGGCTGTCCCTGGACCTAATTAACAGGGAGGTTGACGATGCTTATTCTTACAAGGCGGATTAACCAAGCACTGGTCATCGGTGACGATGTCACCGTTACTATCCTTGGTGTTAAAGGTAATCAAGTTCGCATTGGGGTTGATGCTCGATGGGATGTATCTGTTTATCGCGAAGAGCTTGCGCATAGGGATGAAGAGAGACCCACTTCGCGCACGGATAAAGACGCCAGATAGCAGGTAGGCCACCATTCATTTGGCCCCGCGCCGGTATTCCATTTCCTGAAGTTGTTGCGGTTAGGCTCGATTTACATCACCTCGCGCCTTCGTTAATCTGCCCCCAAGAGCAATAATAAAGAGCCAGGAAGGAGGATCGAGTGACCTCTGAACTAACGATACAACCTTTGACCCCCTATATCGGGGCTGAAATCACCGGCGTCGATCTCAGGGTGGTGACTCAGGCGCAGGTGATAGGCATCCGAGCTGCGCTATTGAAGCACCAGGTTGTGTTTTTCCGAAATCAGCCCCTCAATCAAGAAGAGCATATTCACTTCGCAAGGCAGTTTGGTGAGCTGGAGGTTCATCCAGCGACGCCGAAGGGCCAGAACAACCCCGAGGTGCTCCATATTGCCCATGGCCCCGAATCGAAAGGCCGAGAAAATATGTGGCACTCTGATGTCACTTGGCGTGAAAAGCCGTCACTAGGCTCCATCCTCAAGGCTGTAGAGGTGCCGGCGGTAGGCGGCGATACATTGTTTGCAAATATGGCCGAGGCTTATGAACGGTTGCCGGATAGCGTCAAAGATAAGATCGCAGGAAAGATTGCGGTACATGACATTGCACGGGTGTTCGCTGGTCGTCTTAACAAGACGGCTGAGCAATTACGGGAAATTTATCCGGTAATGGAGCATCCTATTGTTCGAACGCATCCGGAAACGGGCGCTAATGTACTCTATGTGAATAACGCCTTTACCAGTCACATTAAGGGTATGGATGAAGATGAGAGCAAGGAGTTACTTCAGGCTCTTTACCTCACTGCATCAAACCCGGAGCTTCAATGTCGTTTCCGCTGGAGAGCAGGCTCCTTGGCCTTCTGGGATAATCGTGCCTGTCAGCATTTTGCGAGCTCGGATTACTTTCCGCAGGTCCGAAAAATGGAGCGGGTGACGATCGCTGGGGATAGACCGTATTACCGGGCAGCATGAAAATACAGTGGCGTCATTGGGTGCCAATGTTGACGGCATTTTTTGCGGACCTGATATCGCAAGCACTAGAGGTTGTGCTATTCTCGCGCACCGCGTGGCAAGGACAGAAAGTCGTGCAGTTGACGCTATGTTCTCGCGTCACTGAGGATAAATTCGGAGAAGTGGCCGAGTGGCTGAAGGCGCTCCCCTGCTAAGTCTGATTTAGGTCCTACTCCCTTGAGTTTCTGGCCCCTCTAAGTCCCTATCTTAAGCGCTTCGAGCGGTTCTACGACTCCTCGCTTCACTCCTAAATTTCTCTAAAAACTTTGGTTTTGTAGCCAAAAGTGTAGCCAGTTTATTCGTAACCCCGCCCCCACCTTTTTTGAAAAAGGAGTCCCGCTATCTGTCGATAGGGGTTTGTCTTTCCGGGGAGCTTGTTTTCAACTAATTCGGTTTAGATAAGGTCAAGGCAAACGATGATGCTAAGTATTCTTTCGATCCCTATTGAATGAATAGGGGGAGGAGTATCTACTTAGTAGATTAGATCTTACCGATTGATTTGGGGAGCATTTGATTATCAGAACCTTTACGAACATTGTTCACAAATACTTGAGCGAGGGTTTATGGGTTCGCGACTCTTAGATGCCCTAGCTTGGTTTGCATTTTTTCATGTTGTTGTGATGGCAATCCCGGTGTTTACAGAAACCTCACGAGAATTTTTCGACCCCGGTACCGCAACGTATAGCGAGTTGTATCAACTGGATCGGGTGGCAGAGGCGTGGTTGGAGATCTATATTGGCGTCGTTGGATTTGGTGTCATGGGCGCTTGGCCGCTTTTATATTCACCGGTGATTTGGTTGGTAATTAAATTCTTCACGGGCAAGTGGAAACTTCTTCCATGGAAAAAATCTGCTTGAAGTTTTGAATGGCAGAGTGGCGCTAGGCACGCTACTAATGCATCGCAACACCAGAGAGTTATAAATGGCAAGAACCATATCGTTGTATTTTGCGCTGTTAGTCCTCGTTGTTAGTCACGCGCGCGCGATAGATGGTGAGATTTGGCTTCTGATGAATGACAGCAATGACCTTCATGATCGAGCGCTAGCAAGAGTTCCGTTGACCAAGACTATAGATATTTTTAAACACACGGGCTTGATGGGGAAATGCCTAGTACCGCCCAGTTCAGTGAATTCTCAGGAGCTTTTTGATACTTACGTAGAGTTCCTTCAGGGACATCCAGAGTTTTGGCGTTACGAAGAATGGTATCGTGTCGTAATGGCCTTCGAACGACGCGGTTGGACAGAGCCCACGGGTTCAACCCCGATCTGTCCCGGGATCATTGATGCCAAATTACCGTAGTTGTGGAGAGCAACCAGTAGGCCTTAAGGACGATAAGTAATCGTGCGGTCCATTATCGAAACCCACCCGGTAAACACTTCACGATTCGCAAAGTCCTTCCGACCAGAGAAATAACCTGTCTGTAATAGGTCACCGACATCGCCGTGATATCGCATCAATCTCGCCATATCATCTTGTACCAAATCATGTCGATATGGCCTCGGCCATTCTTGATCATAAAAGTAGGGTGATTCAGGACCGTTTCTAAAGTGCTCCCACTTGAGACCCTTGAGCGTTCGTCTGAGCTCTCTCTCGAAAAGCCAGCACAACTGCTCAAAATCCTCATCCGCGTCATCTGTATCGTCTGCCCAACGCGACGCGGCTAGGAGCAGGAAGTAGGGGTTAACCATGGCGCCAGCCGCCGCAAGTATGTGTACGACCTTTACCGACCCATGGAGGCAACCGTCACGCTCTTTAGGCATAAAACCAGCCGTGTAGAGAGCCTGATCAAGCAGTACTTCAAAGAAAAGACATTGAAGGAATCGCTTTTTATCCTTTATCTGTAGGTAAATCTCGTGGTCATCAAAGAAATTATTGGGGTCGGTGAAGGTTGCAAAAGCTAGAGGATTGTCGCGATAGCCACGCCTTAGTGACCCTAAGTCCTGTCTGTACTGAGTCTCGTAATACCTCATCGCAGGCCCATAGTACTTTGCGAACGCCTCGCTATCTCTCATTGAACTCTTGTTGATTTCAGCAATTCTTCCTTCTAGCTTTGCAATTATCTCTGTCTTCTTGATTTCAGGAATTACGGCACTTGAGACTTGCTCAAGTTCTTCCAGCATTGGAGTTATGAATGCGTCAGCTACTTGGTTGGGCGAGTTGGTATTGATTCTTCCATCCAGCAGAGGATTGTCCTCTCCATCCACTGAGTCATAGTTGCAGTTGCGAAATTCGACTTCGAGCGAGCCGCAATCGGGGCACAAGTAAGGTGAGTCCGACGTATTAAGGCTGTAAGGACTGTGACGCTCCCAAAAAGAGCGGATGTGAACTTGCGCTTGTTCTTCGCTCATACCAAAGGTATTCGTGGACATTCCCACGTGCGTAGTCCAATTGAAGCCACATCGGATACAGCCCGATATGTGTTTGTCTATGATCGTCATTCGATTACGTGGCTAAACCTCGCTTCTGACGATTAGTAGTACCACTCGTCAATTTGAATTCCCGCATTCTTACAGACCTTC
>Ga0163109_10000357_pt1 | contig 37053 bp, 38 predicted proteins | sample CRUFie1St13metaG_FD_108704 | JGI IMG/M metagenome (GOLD analysis project Ga0163109, IMG submission 108704) | Marine microbial communities from the Costa Rica Dome - CRUD Field 142mm St13 metaG | ecosystem: Environmental > Aquatic > Marine > Oceanic > Photic zone | place: Costa Rica: the Eastern...
AACATGGTTGGAGCGTACTCGGTAAAATTCCCGTGGGCACGGATAGCCCTCTGAAGGAGTTCGTCGTCCCCTTTCCCCCGGGCAATGAAACCAAAAGCAGGGTTACCCCTCAAACCGATGACCCTGATGGACAGAACAAATAAAAGAAGCGCCAGCAAAGAAGCGTAGAGAGGGGTAATCATGAGTCGTACTCCAACAATGATTTGAATATCTTAGTCAGCGGACCGTACTTTCCGCCTCCACCCAAGCGGCACGTCGCGACCTCCGTGAATGGCGCTATCGAGTTCCGAGCAAAAATAGTGGCGCCTCGCGCGATGAAGCATATCGCTTATACAATGTGATAGCGTTTTGCTGGGCGTGAGGCCCGAGTCGACCAATCTAATGGGGGAACAACAATGAAATCAGTGATCAAGATCAGCTTTATTTTGTCAGTCTTTTTTAGCGCACAAACCATAGCCGCCGCCAATCCCGTCGAGTTTTGGGGATGCAAGTTTAACGACGGCATGGGCATGGACGATTTAATGGAGTGGACTGAGGAATGGGGCGAGGTGGTGGACGACTTACCAGACGACGGCTACAACGCCTGGGTCATGACGCCGATGTTTAAGAGCAACATGACTGACCTCGACTTCCTTTGGGTGGGCGCATGGCCAGACTACGCGCGCATGGGCTCTGGTCTGGGCGATTTTTTTAACAGCGAGAGTGGCAGTGCGACATTCGCGAAGTTCGTAGAGATCAGTACCTGTCAGATACATGATCTGTACTCGTCAGTGCAAGTGCGCGAAAACAACGGCGAGTAAAGTGCCTTAGCCCCGGTTCTTGCCGGGGCTTTTCCACACCCTATTACAGCGGATGCTGGGCGGTTCAGGTACCCGGTTAGAATTCCTCTTTGAACGGCCGAATGTCCAATTCCTGGGTCCACGCCGAGCGGTGCTGGTCGTGCAGGGCAAAGAACGCATCGGCTATGGCGCTGATATTGAGCGCGCCATCTTCGCCCTTTGATTCTATGTAACCCGGGAAGCCGGTCTCCACTTTTTCGCCCTCAATCACACCATCGATGATCACATGAGCTACGTGAATGCCTGCTGGCCCGTACTCGCGGGCGATAGATTGTACCATCATGCGCAACGCGCCCTTTCCAGACGCAAAAGCCGAAAAGCCGGCCTTGCCCCGCAAAGAGCCGCTCGCACCGGTAAATAACAGGCTCTGTTTTTCGCTTTCACCCTGCTGTGCCAGCATTAAACGCAGGGTCGCTTGCGCCGCCAAAAAGCCGCCGAAGCAAATTACCCGCCACATATCCTCGTAGACCTCGGGCGTCACATCGAGGAACCTCTCAGGCCGATTATTGCCGGCGTTGTAAATTGCCAGCTCCAACGGCCGACCATCGACGGCGACCGCCTCCATGGCTTTGCTCACTTCGGTTTCTTGGGTGACATCGGCCAAAAGAGGGGTAGCGCTTCCGCCAGCGGCCTCAATATCGGCAGCGACAGCATCTATTTTGGCTTGTGTCCTGCCGTTAACAAAAACATGGAGGCCTCGCGCAGCAGCGCGGTGACACAGTTCCGCACCCACACCCTGCCGCGGGCCCACCCCAAAAATAATTGCACTGTTTTGTGGCATTAATCAGCGCCCTCAGTAACAGGATTCACAAAGAACATACTTCGAATTTTCCATCCTTGATCGGTACTCACTGGCCCGTCATGGCTACTAGAATTGAACAATGCGTCAACTGTGACGCCCTTTGGGATTGGATTGGAGCGGGTGATGGGAATCGAACCCACGTTTAAAGCTTGGGAAGCTCTCGTTCTACCATTGAACTACACCCGCGAGTTCACTTAGCCGTCTAGCATGAACCCCTGCAACCAGTCCTCTGCTCTGAGCCCAGCACACTTTTTTATCAGTGCCATTTTGCCTACGCATTGGCGCTTACGCGCCGCATCACTACAGCCACTACTCGATGTAGAGCTCAGTTTTGACTGCCGTGGGGGCCTGCGCCCAATCGACCTCTCCAAAGAACCAGCCGCAACGCTCGTCGCGCGGTATCTCTTTATAATATTGAGAAACGCCCTCCACCTGATCGCCAATAAACCATACGATCACGTATTCGGCGTTTTTGTTTGAGCCGCTGCAGAACCGGAGCGCGGTAGCGTCACCCCTAAAATCACGTTCCATTTCGTAATCCCTGAGCATGACGAAGATCTCCTCGTAGTTCATACCTCGAGAAATCTCTTCTGACATGTCCGTTGCATCGGGGACTCCGGCACATCCCGCGAGCGATACCAGGGCCACGACAACGACGCGATTCAACATCATGACTCACCTCCTCAGGCTTATCTATCGTAGCCGGAATCCTTTTGATTACAAAATCAAGCCTTGGCCACCATCACTCCGCGCATGCTCCGGAGAACTACTTGGGAGCAGCACACAAGGCTTACCGCTCTCGGCGCATTTTGCGCTCAAACTCGTTGGCGATTCGGAACCCGTGCCCGGTTATTGCTGCTTGCGAGGATGCCCTAGAGCATGCGACCTGATGAGGAAACGCGCACAGTTGCCAGCGGCAGGGCCTTATTCAACTCAGGAAGCAGCTGCGTGGGACTTCCATCAGTCACAACTGGCCATGTGCAGAGCTCGCCCTCGCCGTCTCGATGCCCGGATGTAGAGCTCGTGCTCAACCCAGATCTAATGTCTTGAGCAAGGCCAGAAGTTCAGTGTGGTGATCTTTGGTTTTAAACTTATCCATGACCGCTTTCAGCTTGCCGTCCTTACCCACGATAAAGGTGGTGCGCAAAATGCCGTCGAACTCGCGGCCCATGAACTTCTTGGGACCCCAGGCACCGTACTTGTCTGCGGTGGAATGGTCCTCGTCACTAAGCAGTTGGAAGTTGAGCTCGTCGCGCTCAACGAATTTGGCGAGCTTCTTAACTGGGTCCGGGCTGATACCCAGCACCACCGTGTTCAGACCCTTCAACGCCTTGGCCGAGTCTCGTAGACCCTGTGCCTGCACCGTGCAACCGGGGGTCATCGCCTTGGGGTAGAAATACACCACCACCGCTGACTTACCCTTGAAGTCGGCGAGAGAAACGGTGTTGCCCTCATGATCAGAGAGCGCGAACTTGGGCGCCAGACTGCCCGCCTTGGGAAACGCCATATCGGCCTCCAAAATAAAGTCACTGTGATTAGTCCTGTTACGTCGGCTCGGCGCGCAAAGATCAGCCAACTGCCAACGCATCGGATTCGCTAGCGTCGGGGATACTCAATCACCGTATTGCGAACCGGGTAATCACCGATTTTTCGATCTTCGAGAAACTCTCTGAGTAGCTCCCTGACAGTGGGAAACGCCAGCTCGTCCCAGGGAATCTCTTGCTCGGTGAAGAGCGCGCTCTCCAACGACTCCGGGCCCACACCAAATTCATCGCTTTCAATACCGCAGCGATAGAACAGGTACACCTGACTGATGTGGGGCACGTCAAAGATACGATAGAGCTCAAGATTAATGGCCTTGGCCGCCGCCTCCTCCCAAGTCTCGCGGGCCGCGCCCTCTGCCGAGGTCTCGCCGTTTTCCATGAAGCCGGCGGGCAAAGTCCACTTGCCGTAGCGCGGCTCGATGGCGCGCTTACACAAGAGGATGCGATCGCCCACGGTGGGCAGACAACCTACGATCACCTTCGGATTAATGTAGTGAATGTGGCCACAGTTTTGGCACACATGGCGCTCGCGTTCGTCGCCCCCGGGAATCTGCAGGGCAACCGGCCCACCGCACAGGTTACAAAACCTCACTGAGTCTCCCTCGATTGCCAGCGCGCCCGGCGCTCGGTGTCACTGTCACGACTCGCCACCCACTGCTCTCCCATGGGCCCTTGCTCACGCTTCCAAAAGGGTGCATCGGTTTTCAGGGTATCCATCATGAGTTCGCAGGCACTGATCGCCTCACCCCGGTGGTTCGCGACCGCGCCGACCCACACTATCGTCTCAGACACCGCCAGCCGACCGAATCGATGCACAATCCGCCAGCTGCTTAGACCAAAACGTTCGGCAGCCGATTGGCCGAGCTCCTCGAGTACTTTATGTGCCATTTCCGGGTAGTGTTCCAGCTCCAGCTCTGTCACCGCATGGGCGTCAGAGTGATCGCGGACGTGCCCCGTAAAGGTAGCAACCGCGGCGCCCGGGCTGTCGCCAACCAATTGGGCGTACTCGGCCGCGACGTTAATCGCCTCGCTTTGCAATGACACCGACACATTAACCTCCGGTCATCGGCGGGAAAAAGGCGAGCTCGTCCCCTTCGGAGACCACCGCGTCAGTGAACACCACCTTGTGATTGAGCGCATGCACCAGGTTCGGCTGATTCAGGGCCTCTTTCCATGCCGCACCGCGCTCCGACAAAAGGCTTTTAATCGCCGCCACATCGACCTGAGCACCGACCACGGAGATGTCGGTGAGGTCCAGCTCAAACTCGCTTTCCCCCAGCGCCTCGCGCAGTGCTGAAAACAATTTAATCGTGATGCTCACGCTGCCACTCGCCACTCACCCCACCTGACTTGTGCGTCAACTGCGTGCTTTCAATGCTCATGCCACGGTCCATCGCTTTGCACATGTCATACAGCGTCAGTGCCGCGACGGAAGCCGCAGTCAGCGCCTCCATCTCCACACCCGTTTGACCCGTTACTTTGCAGCTCGCCTCAATCCGCACACCGGGAAGATGTTCATCGGGCACCAAATCGATCTTGACCGAGGACAGAGGCAGCGGATGACACAGCGGAATCAGCTCCGAGCATTTCTTGGCCGCCTGAATACCGGCAATACGCGCCACGGCCAGCACATCGCCCTTGGGTATATCACCGCCGACAATCGCACTCAGGGTCGCGGGCTGCATACGCACACAGGAGCGCGCGGCAGCTTCCCGTGCGGTCACCGCTTTTTCGCTGACATCGACAATGTGTGCCCGACCAGCATCGTCAAGATGCGTGAGGCGATCTGAGTTCTCAGGCATACGCCAATGCTAACACTCCGGTGCGACAAACGGCATAAGCTGGCATGATGCCCCACTCCACAACGTTCCCTGCGGACACAACATGACGCCCGATCAGACCCCCACGCCGAGCAAACACTACCGCTGGACGGTGCTCGTGATGCTGACGCTGGTCTACACCTTCAATTTCATTGATCGGCAGATTCTGGTCATCTTGCAGGAGCCGATCAAAGCCGATTTGGGGCTCAGCGATGCGCAGCTGGGCTTACTGACAGGCTTCAGCTTCGCGCTGGTCTATGTTACCGCGGGCATTCCTATCGCCTGGCTGGCTGATCGAAGTAATCGACGCAATATCGTCGTTGCCTCGCTCGCTTTTTGGTCATTCATGACCGCAATCTCGGGTCTGGTACAGAACTTCGGGCAGTTACTGGCAGCACGATTGGGCGTCGGCGTGGGTGAGGCCGGCGGCTCCCCTCCGTCGCACTCCATGATCAGCGACTACTTTCCGCCGAGCAGCCGCGGCACCGCGTTATCTTTTTACAGCATGGGTATCTATATCGGCGTGCTGTTCGGCTTTGCCGCAGGCGGTTGGATCGCCCAGAATTTCGGCTGGCGCAACGCTTTTTTCGTGATCGGTATTCCGGGCATTCTCTATGCGATCGCGGTGTTCTGGGTCGTCAAGGAACCGAGACGTGGCCAGTTCGACGTGGGCGGCACGCCCCCTAAATCTAGCCTGAGTGAGACCATGAACTGCCTGCGCGGCCGGCCCACCTTCTGGTGGATTTCGATAGGCTGCGCGTTTACCGCATTTGTGTCGTACGGCAACGGTAATTTCATGCCCTCTTTCCTGATGCGCAACCACGGCCTGTCACTGGCCGAGGTGGGCGCCATTCTCGGGCTGATATCGGGTTTATCAGGCGCCACCGGCACTTTTCTCGGCGGCTTTTTTGCTGACCGCCTCGGGGTGAGAGATATCCGCTGGTATGTTTGGATACCCATGCTCGGCGGGCTTACCGCCATGATCCCCGCGTATTACACGTTGTTGGGTGAAAACACGACGCTCATTATCGTCGCGATGATTCCCTCGCAGATTCTGGGAGCGCTATATCTTGGCCCCTGCATCGCCACCTGCCATAACCTCGTCTCACCAGGCATGCGCGCCATGGCGTCGGCTATTTTGTACTTTGTGCTCAACATTATCGGTCTGGGGCTAGGCCCCTTAACCGTCGGCATCTTGAGCGATGCCTTTGTGGGAGCGTATGGCGAAGACAATTTGCGCTATGCCATGGTCATCACACTCACTATTAGTCTGGTGGGCGTCTTCTTTTTATGGATGGGTGTGCGGAGCCTAAAACGCGATTTAGAAGCTAATGCGACTGAGCTGGCAGCAACCGGCACGCAGACAAGCTAAACCTTTATCACATCGTCTACCAACCGCTGCCATTTTGTGTGCTTGGCAAGGGCTTTGCAGCCCAATAGGCTCTGACACCTATCGCCAACGAAGTGACTGTCCATAACTGTCTGTACAAAGAAAATTAACGGCCCTTCCTCAGGTCATGACTGACTAGTGAGAGCGATGTCTTGTCGACTTTAGCGGCTGTCGTCTGGGATCTCCTTCCCTTCCTTCTTGGCCTGCTTAATTTTGGCCTCTTGCACTTGAGCCAGCTCCTTTTTGAAGAGATCAGCCAGTTTGTCTACGCCGCTCTCACGAAGCGCACCGTCATTACCCGTCACCACGTAGGTGGCATATACCGCGCAAGCGGCCATCAGACCCGATGACACCATCTCTCGGGACTTACCCTCGTTAGCCATGGTATTCGCCAATTCAATGAAACGATTGACACACTGTATCTTTTTCCCAGCCGCAGCCATCTCGCACTCCCAATCATCACTGTATGTGCTCTTTTCCACGCGAACCGTTAGACCTCTCGCTCGCGCGATCGAGCGCCACACGGAAACAAGCTCCGAGATGGTAGTGCATAGTGGACATTAGGGCGACCACCATGAGCTAGCTTCCTGCCACGGTAGATTGCAAGATAGCGTGGTAACAATAAAAATCGACCAGCCACAGGACGAACACGCTATGCGCGCTGCAGGTTTCCACGAACCGGGAACGCCCGTCACCGTTGAGAGCGTCGACGACCCTTCACCCGCTGAAAGTCAGATGGAGGAACTCACCGCCCGCTTCGCCGTGGCTTATGACAGGGCTGACTTCGATATGATTGCGGGAGTCCTCGCCAAGGACAAACTCGACGTGACCCATATGTGCACGGGCAGCGTGTGCTTTCAGGATTTTTCCGCGGCTTTAGAAAGCCTCAGGACCCCCAATTCGCACTGCAAAATCATGTTGGACCCCGGAGCGACATAGGCCACGGTGGAATACCGCTAGGTGACAACCGCAAAAAGGAGCATAACGATAATGAAACCCTTAACCCTCACATTCATCACCGTCATTGCGTTGATTAGCCTGATGTCTGGCGCACAGGCAGAAAACGCCGTCAGCTTTGAGCGCAGTTATGTGACCCATGATTGGGGGCAGATCCACGTACTGTCCTCACAGCCCAAGGCGCCCGGCAACCCGACGCCGCTGGTCTGCTTCGCGCCCAATCCCTACTCGGGGAACTACTACCGTCTGTTTATGGAGCAGTTGGGCAGCGATCGGCCGATGCTGGCTCTAGATTATCCAGGGATTGGTGAATCAGATACCTATCCGGGCGAGCTGGATATGGGCAAGCTGGCGGAGATAATGGCCAACAGCCTACTATCGCTGGGCTGGGGACCCGATGGTGGCGGTCAGGTAGACCTCTGCGGCTATCACACCGGCACCATGTTGGCGACAGAACTGGCCATCACGCATCCAGAACTTGTGCGCCGCATCGTCTTAATGGGCATCCCGTATTACGACGCAGCAGGCCGTCAAGAACGGTTCGATAGGCTGGGTCAGGTGAAGCCCTGGCCGGATTCTTTCGCTGCGGTCGCCCAAGACTGGATATTCGCGGTGGAGATGCGCAATGAAAAAGTGTCGCTGGAGCGCGCTTTCGGAAATTACCTGGAATCCGCTGGGGCTTGGCAGGGAAAGGCCAGAATCTATGGCGCGGTATTCCAGTACCCCGCGGAGGAACGCGCGCCGCTACTGACCCAGCCCACGCTGATACTCAACCCCCACGGCAATCTGAAAGAACCTTCCCGGGCCTACGCTGAGCTGATCGACGGCGCGACGCTAATCGAACTGCCCGACCTAAAGTACGGGATTTTCGACGCCGCACCCGAGGTTTTAGCCTCACATGCGCGACCGTTTCTGAATCAGCGCTGAGCTGGTCTCGCGACTGTCAACCTCTAAGCCCGCCAGATTAGGGGTGCGCGCTTGGACTTAAAAAGCATATTGATGTAACTTTATAACAAATAAAAATGTCACTGGAGAATACGTCAATGAAACTGAAATTAACCGGTCTAGTACTCACACTGTTGATTCCCCTCGGCTTGTCTTCACCCGCTTTGGCGGGGCACCACGAAAAGGAGGAAGCCAGCGATCCGCTCGCCGCCGCGGCGGAATTTCCGCTGACAATGCGCCGCACCACGCTAATCGTGCGCGATATTGAAGCCTCTCTGAAGCTCTACCGAGACGGATTAGGCATGGAAGTGATCTACGATGAGGAGATCAATCGCCCACACTCCAGCGAGGATCGCGAGCAGCGCCTCAGGCTAATCTTCCTCAAAGCCTCACACGATTATGTTGGCGTGATTGGTTTGATCGATTACGAATACGGCTATCCCGATCACCCCGCTCACACTAAGCCTGTGCGACGCGAGGGATTCACACCGGGCAACGCGGTTTTGCTTTTCAATACAGACAGCCTCGAGGCCAAGTGGCCCAGCATCGAGAATGCGCCCGGCGTCGAAATCATCAGCAAACCCAAACTGACCGAATACCCCGGCTACGGCGGGGTGGGCAAAATTCGGGTAATGGTATCTAAGTTCTACGACGCGGATGGCTACATCCTTGAGGTGAATCAGATACTGACTGATTGACCATTACAGACCTTTAAGGGCGTCCACGGATAAGGCTCCCCGACTCTGCCTTGCATGTCGAGGATGAGGGGAGTACTTTAGGAGTGCGCTTCGGCGCTATAAATAAGAAAAACCTGGGGGAAAAAGACGTCTGAACTCGACTTATTCGGTTACATTGGCATGAGCCCGTCGGTCTTCGCCGCAGTTTATTTGCGCCGCGTTACTGCCCCTGGCTGTCATGATCACCGCCTACCTCTTCAGAGACTTTGCGACTGTCGTTGGTTCAGGTAGTGATCACCTTGTCCTGACCGTTTAGGGATTTCTGTTAGCCAAATAGGGTAACAGCTGATATTCAGACTTCTGTGCAATGTCTTCTGAGGGGGCTTAGGCCCCCTTTTTTTATGAGCTTGAGAGAATGAGCAACATGGCATCATCCAACTTGGGGTTCAAATGGAGACGAACGCGTCACCTTTTGCTCAGCATGAAACACCACCATGCGTGAGAGTCGTTCCGGAGCAATTGATTGATTGCCAACAACCCTAAAAACCAACAGGAGCCGCCCTTTATGATGACTTACAACACGAGAAATTGCCTTCTCACTTGGTATGGCAGCTGACATTAGCCTGCTCAGTGCCTGTGCCGACAAATCCGGAAACGAAGGCTGGTGCGAGGATAGGAGCGCAAAGAGCAAAGGGGAATAGACAGGCGATGAAGCCAAGACTTACGCCACACACTGTGTACTGGAGAGCACCACAATTGGCAGCAGGGCGTGGTGCGACAACCTGGAAGAGACGCCAAAAGGAGAATTGACGATTCAGGAAGTGGCTGACTATGCCAAGTACTGCGTGGTAGACCAGGTCACCCAATAAAAATACCCCCGAGGCGGCGTTCACGCCGCCTCCACTGCTTTCCTTGTGCTCCGGCGCAGGTCACAATTCGGCAATGAGCGACGCCACACCCGCCACCCACACGCCCATGATGCAGCAGTACCTCGCAATCAAAAGCGAGCACCCGCATGAGCTGCTTTTTTACCGCATGGGTGATTTCTACGAGCTCTTTTACGACGATGCGCAAGCCGCAGCGAAGCTCCTCGATATCACCCTCACCAGTCGGGGCAAATCAGCGGGAAAGGCGATTCCCATGGCTGGCGTTCCCTACCATGCAGCCGAAAGCTATCTTGCACGGCTTGTGAAAGCCGGACGCTCAGTGGCCATCGCCGAGCAAATTGGCGATCCCGCAACCAGCAAAGGGCCGGTCGAACGCGAGGTGGTGCGCATTGTGACGCCCGGCACACTGACCGATGAATCTCTGCTGGAAGCGCGTCAAGATGCGCTAATTATGGCCGTCGCGATGGGCACGAAAGGCTACGGACTCGCTTGGCTGGATGTCAGTAGCGGTCGCTTTCTTGTCTCAGAGGTCGCAGACGACGCGGCGCTCGAAGCCGAAGTCGCGCGGCTGGCTCCAGCAGAGATCCTGGTACCCGAGTCTAGTCATCTCGCCAACGAGTCATGGCACGCTGCCCTGCGTCGTCAACCAGACTGGCGCTTCGATGACACCAGCGCCAGAGAAGACCTGCAGCGACAATTCCAGACCCAAGACCTCGACGGTTTTGGCTGTGGCGGACTCACGGTCGCCATCGCAGCTGCAGGTGCACTGCTCAGCTATGTCAAAGATACGCAACGTAGCGATCTGCCCCATATTCGTGCGATTCATCTCGAATCACAAAGCGGCGCAGTGATTCTCGATGCAGCGACGCGCCGTAATCTAGAAATCGACCTGACACTGAGCGGCGGCGAGGAACACACTGTCTACGCGGTCTATGACAGCACGGTCACCGCCATGGGGGCCCGACACCTTCGCCGCTGGCTGCACCGACCGATTAATCACCGCGGTAACATCGAGCGGCGGCTCGATGCGGTGGAATCCATGGTTCAGGAGTACCGCTTTGAACCGCTCCGAGAGGCGCTGAAGGACATTGCTGATCTGGAGCGGATCCTTTCACGGGTCGCGTTGGGCTCAGCACGCCCCCGGGATTTAAGCAGACTGGCGAGTAGCCTGGCCCAATTGCCGCTGATACGCAGCCGCCTTCCTGCCGAATCTACCTTAATTGAGCGACTCGCCACCGCGCTGCTCGATTACGAGGTGCTGACTGAGCTGCTCGCGCGCGCCATCACCGAAAATCCGCCGGTATTGATCCGCGATGGTGGCGTGATTGCCACGGGCTACGACGAGGAGCTCGACGAGCTGCGCGGCATTAGCGATAACGCTGGCGCCTATCTGCTTGAGCTCGAACAGCGCGAGCGCGATGCGACCGGTCTGTCTACGCTCAAGGTCGGTTATAACCGGGTGCACGGCTACTATATTGAGATCAGCCGCACACAGTCAGAACGGGCGCCGGATACCTATCAGCGGCGCCAGACACTGAAGAATGTCGAGCGGTTTATTACGCCCGAGCTCAAAAGTTTCGAAGACAAGGCACTGTCGAGTAAAAGCCGCGCACTGGCGCGGGAAAAGCACCTCTACGAGGCCTTGGTGGCAGAGGTCGCAGAATCCCTTGCTCCCCTGCAGGCGACCGCTACTGCACTCTGTGATCTTGATGTGCTCGCGTGTTTTGCGGAGCGCGCGACCGTCCTCGATTTGTGTCGGCCCAACTTTACCGATCACACCTTGCTGCAGATAGAGGGAGGTCGTCACCCTGTGGTGGAGGCGGTGCGGGATGTGCCCTTTATCGCCAATGACACGCAGCTTGATCACAACCGACGGATGTTGCTGATCACAGGCCCCAATATGGGCGGCAAATCCACTTACATGAGGCAAAACGCGCTGATCGCATTGCTCGCACACGTCGGTGCGTTTGTGCCCGCGCAGGCAGTCTCGTTGTCCTGCCTGGATCGCATCTTTACGCGGATCGGTGCTTCCGACGATCTCGCGAGCGGCCGTTCCACGTTTATGGTCGAAATGACCGAGACCGCCAATATTCTCCACAACGCCACTGAGCGCAGCCTAATCCTCATGGACGAAATCGGGCGCGGCACCAGCACCTTTGACGGGTTGAGTATCGCCTGGGCAACCGCGCTGGCGCTTGCCAATCAGGTGCAGGCTCTCACGTTTTTTGCCACCCACTATTTCGAGCTCACCGCGTTGCCCGAACAGCATCCCGCCATGGCGAACGTCCACCTCGATGCTGCCGAACACGAAGACCACGTCGTGTTCCTCCACCAAATTCAGGAGGGCCCTGCCAACCGTAGTTTCGGATTGCAGGTGGCCAAGCTCGCAGGCGTCCCCAGAGACATTCTCGATACTGCCAAAGACAAACTGCATGAACTCGAGAGCGGCGTCTCCGCCGGACCGCCTCCCGCCCAGGCGGAGTTGTTCATCGCCAAACAGCCGCCACCCTCCGCTTCGCTCTCGCCCACGCTGGAAGCACTGCGGTCACTGGATCCCGATAGTCTCAGCGCCAAAGCGGCACTGGACTGGATCTATCAACTGAAACAGAAACTTGAAGATGAAACCTGACCAGTTTTCAAAATACTTCACAGCCAGTATCCTTCGGCGTGGGATGAGTGAGGTATCGGTATGACTTTCGTTGTTGGCGAAGATTGCATCAAGTGCAAGCACACTGATTGCGTTGAGGTGTGCCCGGTAGATTGTTTCTACGAGGGGCCTAACTTTCTGGTGATTCACCCGGACGAGTGCATTGACTGCGCACTGTGTGAGCCCGAGTGCCCTGTCGATGCGATCTACTCAGAGGATGAGCTCCCCAGCGATCAGGAATCCTTCCAGCAATTGAACGCGGAGCTGGCTGAGATCTGGCCGAATATCACGGAACGCAAAGATCCCCCGCCCGATCACGAGGACTGGGCAGGCAAACCCGGCAAGCTCGAGTTACTGGAGCGCTAGCACAGCTCACTGCCTGCGACCCGCGGGCACTATTTTTGAGTGACCCCCCACTGCCGAGATTATTGCCGTGGTAACGTCGGCTTTACTTTTTCAGCGCTGAGGCAACAGTGACGCTGGATTCACGGGCCGCCCGTTGCGCCGGATCTCGAAATGCAACTTCACCGAGTCACTGCTGGTGCTACCCATACGAGCAATGACCTGGCCAGCATCAACCTGCTGGCCCTCCGCCGCCAACAGGGCATCGTTGTGCCCATAGGCGCTGAGGTAAATGTCGTTATGCTTAACGATCAGCAGCGCGCCATAGCCGGTGACACCGGTACCCGCGTACACCACCACGCCTGCTGCCGTTGCCATTACCGGCGAGCCGCGCTCGCCAACCAAATCAATGCCTTTATGCCGCTCGGCTGAATAAGCGCGACTCACTTTCCCCTCGGCAGGCCAGTACCAGCGGTCTACCGGCGCATTGGGCGTAGGGGTCTTCGGGGTGGACCGCGTAAGCGAGGACGGGCCTGGTTCAGACTGTGTGGCGACCGGCTTGGCAGTAGCCGCGACGCGCTCGCCCCCGGAAGCGCTAACCGTCGAATTACCCGCAGTGCTCTCCACTGAACGCTCCACGTTAGCCCCTCTAGCGCGCTGCGCCGTACTGGTCTGTGGCACGTTTATCGCGGGTGCAGCCGGGGTGCTGCCAAGGGCAGTATCCGGTGCCGTTTTCAACGACTGTCCCACCCTGATCACATAGGGTGGATCAATGCTATTCAGACTCGCGAGGGCGCGGTAATCCACCCCCAGGCGAAAGGCCACCGCGTAAAGTGTGTCACCCTGCTCCACCACGTAATCCGGCCCGGCAGCCAGGTTGGGCGCATAATCAGCACGATCAGAATTCGCTTGACGCACTTCCGGCGGGATATCCACCGCCACCACCGACCTGTTCTCAATCACGACCGGCGGGTTATCGGCGCAGCCAACAAGCAGCAACAGGCTACCCACCCAGATCTGGCCGCACCGCCCCTTCATCTTAGAGACCTCGACGCAAGGCCAGGGCGTGCATAACCGAGACCAACAAACATCCGATCAGGCAGGCGGTGATACAGGCTGATAACTGCGCATCTGTGGCCGCCGTAGGCAGCAGCGGCCGTGACACCGCGACAGTCCCCTCGGCGGCGTTCAGCAGCACTTCCTGTCGCCAAGGCCATACCGCCACCAATGAGCCCATCAGCACGCCGCTCAGGAATGCCATGGCCAGTGCTCTATAGCGCTGCAAGCAGTGCTGTAGCAGTCGCGCAAAGAGCAGCAGCCCCGCGACGCAACCCGCGGCGAGCACCAACAGCTCTGTAACCTGCAGCGTCTTAATTGCCGACAGCACCTGCTCATACATACCCATCAGCACCAGCAGAAAGCTCCCGGATATACCGGGCAAAATCATGGCGCAAATCGCAATGGCACCGGCAATAAACAAACCTGGCAAACCTTCAAGAAACGATACGGGAGGCATCAAGGCGGCGCATACCGCGATAGAAACACCCAAGGTGAAGACCGCCAGGCGGTCTGCGCTGTTCAGGGTCAACTCTTCGCGAATCAGCAGCACAGCACTCACCAAGATCAGCCCGGAAAAAAACGACCATAGGGGCTGTGGATAGTGCTGTAGCAACCAATGAATGCCCGAGGCCAAAGAAAAAAACGCGGTCAGAATACCCAGCAGCAGGATCGACAGGAATCCGCCGTCGATTCGATGCCACGCTGCACTCCAGCGACCCGCCAACGCCATAGAGAGCGCCTCGCCGTCTACCGCCACAATCGCTCCTAGCAACCGCTCGTAGATGCCGGTGATCAATGCGATCGTGCCACCAGAGACACCCGGCACGATGTCCGCCGCACCCATCGCAAGACCTCGGGCAAAAACCCCTGCTGGCGGCTGCTTCATCGGGTCACGCCTCGCACCATGGGTACAAAATTCACTGCTTCGATCACCTCTTCGATATACCCCTCGGGCGTGGCGGTCACCATCATGAGTTGTTGATGTTCGCCCCCCACAGGCAGGATCAGCCTACCACCAGGCTCAAGCTGCTCCAGCAACTGGGCGGGCAGGTGCTCAGGCGCTGCAGCGCCCAGAATCAGATCAAAAGGCGCCTCGCTGGCCCATCCGTCCAGGCCATCGCCATGCCGCAGTCGCACGTTGCGCACTCGCAGCGCGCGCAGTTGCTTACGCGCCCGCTCCAAAAGTGGCTTGATGCGTTCAATCGCACAAATCTCGTCCACAAGACTGGCCAATATCGCCGTTTGGTAGCCAGAGCCGCTCCCCAGCTCCAGCACCTTTTTCGGTCTCCCCTGCGCCAGCGCGAGCTCACTCATTTTGGCAACAACATAAGGCTGGGAGAGCGTCTGGCCATAGCCAATCGGCAGTGCCGTATCTTCGTAGGACCGATGCGCAAGCGCCTCGTCCACAAATAAATGACGTGGCACACTGCGCATCGCTTCGAGCACTTCAAATCGCGTGATGCCCTGATCCATTAGCCGCTGTATGAGTCGCTCCCGCGTCCGCTGGGAGGTCATGCCGATACCCTGCTGGCTCACGCAGAAGCGCTCCCACTCGTCAGCAATGCCATCGCATGGCTGGCAATACCTTCTTCCCGCCCCACGAAGCCCAGTTTTTCAGTCGTGGTTGCCTTCACATTGACGCTGCCTACTGCCACTCTCAGATCAGACGCGATGTGCTCGCGCATCTCAGCAATGTGCTCGCTCAATCGCGGAGTTTGGGCGATGACGGTGAGATCGACATTACCAACTGTCCAGCCGGCCTCATGCAACTGGTCGACCACGGCGCGCAGAAGAACTCTGCTGTCAGCATCACTGAAGGCCGGATCGGTATCGGGGAAGTGTCGGCCGATATCGCCGAGGCCCGCCGCACCCAAGAGCGCATCACAAAGCGCATGCAGCACCACATCGCCGTCGGAGTGCGCGATCAGTCCACGCTCGCAGGGGATCTGAACGCCGCCCAACACGACCGAATCACCCTCCCCAAAGGCGTGCACATCGTAACCATGGCCAATGCGCATCACGTCACCGCCCTCCTCTCTTCCTCAGCACCAGATCCGCAAACGCCAGATCCGCTTCAACTGTGACCTTGATGTTGCTCGAGGGTCCCTCCACTACGTGAACAGGCTCACCCGCCCATTCCATCGCCATGGCTTCATCGGTGACAGAGAGACCCTCCTCCAGACACTGCCCCAGTGCCGCACGCAAAGCGAACAAAGGAAATAATTGCGGCGTCTGTGCTCGCCAAAGTGATTGGCGATCGACTGTTCCCGAGATCTGTCCATCATCACCGACCTGCTTCAGGGTGTCTGCGACAGGTTCGGCAAGGATTACGCCCTCTCCCGACTGCCTGGCCCGCTTAATTAATGCGGTGAGGGATTCAAGCGGCAAACACGGACGCGCGGCGTCGTGAACGAGCACCCAGTCGTCTTCTGCACCTTCAGCGGCCAATAGCTCCAGTCCTGCCATGACTGAATCCGCCCGCTCGGCACCGCCTGGTGTGGTTTGCACGCGAACGTCCGCCAGGCTGTCAATCGCGTCGGCGCGCCGGTCAGAGGGGTCGAGCGCCACCACAATGCCGCGAATATCCGGATTCTCCAACAATGCGCGCAGTGTGTGCTCCATGAGCGGCGCACCGGCGATTTCGCGGTATTGCTTTGGAATCTCGCCGCCAAGGCGACGCCCCAACCCAGCCGCCGCCACGACTGCCCAGATGCTGCTCACGGCGCCTTCGACTCCTCGACAAATTGATAATAGACCTCACCTTCTTTGATCAGGCCAAGGTTCTCGCGCGCGTTTTTCTCCACCGCCTCCGTCCCATCCTGCAAAGCGATGACCTCCCGGGTAAGCGCCTCATTACGCGCCGTCAGCTCGGCGTTTTCTGCCTCGACTTCTTCTAGTTGCGCCTGCAGTCGGTTGGCCTCAGCCAAACCGCCCTCGGCAAACCACAACCGATACTGCAGTAGCAAAAGAAGACCCAGTAGCCCGCCAATGAGCCAGCGCATCAGCCCCTCGAAAGAATGTCCCGGCCGGGATACGGCGCGGTGAGGCCCAGCTCTGCTTCAATCCGCAGTAGCCGGTTGTACTTAGCCACCCGATCAGAGCGGCACAGCGAGCCGGTCTTGATCTGACCCGCCCCAGTCCCGACAGCCAGATCTGCGATGGTGGCATCTTCCGTCTCACCAGAGCGATGCGAGATCACCGCCGTGTAGCCCGCGGCCTTGGCCATGGCAATCGCCTCTAGTGTCTCTGTCAGTGATCCGATCTGGTTAAATTTAATCAAGATTGAATTGGCGATGCCTCCGTCAATCCCGCGCTTCAGAATCTCTGTATTGGTGACGAACAGGTCATCCCCCACAAGCTGAATGCGATCACCCAGTTTTTCTGTCAGCACCGCCCAGCCTGCCCAATCCGACTCATCTAATCCGTCTTCGATCGAGACGATAGGATGCTCCGCCGTCAATGCGACAAGGTAGTCAGCAAAGTCCGTGCTGTCATAATCAGCACCGTCGCCCTGAAGATGGTAACGGCCATCTCGAAAGAACTCGGAGGCGGCGCAATCCAAAGCCAGCGTGATGTCCTCTCCCAGCACATAGCCCGCTTTGGACACCGCCTCGCCAATGACCTCAAGCGCCGCCGCGTTAGAGGGCAAGTCGGGCGCAAAGCCGCCCTCGTCCCCGACCGCCGTGGCGAGTCCTCTGCTAGAAAGCACCTTTTTCAGGTGATGAAAAATTTCGGCCCCCATCCGCAATGCGTCGGCGAAGCTCCCTGCCGACACGGGTTGAATCATGAACTCCTGAATATCCACATTGTTATCGGCGTGCTCTCCCCCGTTCAGGATGTTCATCATCGGCACAGGCAGTGACATAGCCGTGCATCCCGACAGCTCGGCAATATGTTGATAAAGCGGTTTTCTGGCTGACAGAGCAGCGGCTTTGGCGGTCGCCAGCGAAACCGCCAAAATTGCATTGGCACCAAACTGCGCCTTGTTGTTTGTCCCGTCTGCCTCAATCATGCGCTGGTCTACGCCGGCTTGATCGAGAGCATCTTGACCCACCAACAGTCCACGAATGGGACCGTTCGCGTGTCCTACCGCTGTCAGCACGCCCTTGCCCAGATAGCGCGCTGCGTCGCCATCTCGCAGCTCCAGCGCCTCACGGGTACCGGTGCTGGCACCCGAGGGTGCGCAAGCATTGCCGACACTGTCGTCATCCAATGTGACCTCGGCCATGACGGTCGGATTCCCGCGGGAATCCAATACCTCAAAAGCACGCACATCGACGATCTCACTCACAACACGCTCCTTGTTAGATCCTATTCAGTGAATGGTCAGTTCAGGCTGAGACTTGACCAATGCATCCACCGCTTTGACCTGCTCTAGAAAGGGCTCAAGTTGCGCGAGCGGCAACGCACTGGGACCATCGCAGAGGGCCTCGTCCGGGTTCGGGTGCGCCTCTAGAAATAGGCCTGCAATTCCCACGGCTGCACCCGCCTTGGCTAACTTGAGCACCTGGTCGCGACGCCCACCGGAGGCGACCTCGCCAGGATCCCGGCGTTGCAGCGAGTGGGTGACGTCGAAAATCAGCGGGCAACCACCGGTTGCCTCGCGCATCACCTCAAAGCCCAGCATATCTACCACGAGATTGTCGTAGCCAAAATTGCTGCCGCGCTCGCACACCATCAATTGGTCGTTGCCACACTCGCGAAACTTCTCCACCACGTTGGCCATTTGCACGGGACTTAAAAACTGAGGCTTTTTGATATTGATCGAGGCACCCGTGCGCGCCATCGCCTCCACCAGATCGGTTTGGCGTGCAAGGAACGCCGGCAGCTGAAGGATGTCGCAGACCTCTGCCACCGGCGCCGCCTGCTCCGGTGTATGAATATCAGTGAGCACCGGCACACTGTGGGTGGATTTCACATCGGCCAGGATTTTCAGGCCGGCCTCAAGGCCGGGCCCCCTGAAAGAATGAATCGACGAGCGGTTGGCCTTGTCGAAAGATGCTTTGAATACGTAGGGGAGCGACAACGTCTTACAAACACGCACAAACTCAGCGGCACTTTCCATCGCCAGCTCGGCGCTCTCGAGCACATTGATGCCACCGATCAGCACCATAGGCTGATCATTGGCAAAGGTGAGTCCCGCTACCTCAACAGCACAATGCTGCCCACTCACGCGGCATCACCACACTGCTGCGCCATCGCCAACGCGGCCTCAATGTAGCTGGTGAAAAGGGGATGCCCGCCACGGGGCCTGGACTTGAACTCCGGGTGGAACTGACACGCCACAAACCAGGGGTGAGTCGGCAGCTCAATGATTTCGACCAGCTCACCATCCAGCGACCAACCACTCATCTTCATGCCCGCTTCTTCCAGCCGGGCGACGTAGTTGCTGTTCACCTCATAACGATGCCGGTGCCGCTCGGAGATCTCAACGGCGTTATATATAGCCTGCGTCTTGGTGCCCGCTACCAACCGACAGGGCTGAGCACCCAGTCGCATAGTGCCACCCAGATCCGACTCCTCAGAGCGCTGCTCCACTGCACCATCTGCGGTCTGCCATTCAGTAATCAACGCGATAATAGGATGCGGGGTGTCGGACTGCATCTCGGTAGAGTCTGCGCCATCGAGATGACAGACATTGCGCGCGTATTCAATCAGCGCCATGTGCATCCCCAGGCAAATACCCAAAAAGGGAATGCCCTGCTCTCTCGCATACCGTACCGCTTCGATCTTACCCTGAATACCGCGGTCACCGAAGCCACCCGGGACGAGAACGGCATCCAGATGCGATAACAACCCCACACCCTGAGCCTCGATCTCTTCGGCGTCGATGTAGTCGATTTCTACCCGGGTATCGGTTTGCAAGCCTGCGTGGTCAAGAGCCTCATTCAGCGACTTATAAGCGTCGACCAAATCAACATATTTACCGACCATGCCCACACGAACGGTGCCCTTGCGTTGACTGAATTCGCGCCGGACCACGTCTTCCCACTCCGAGAGGTCGGCCGCCGGCTGGGCCAGCCCAAAGCGCTCGAGAATATAATCATCGAGTCCACTTTCCTTGAGATGACCGGGTATCTGATAGATTGAGTCCGCGTCCAAGAGGGGGATCACAGCCCGCTCTTCTACGTTGGTGAAAAGGGAGATCTTGCGGCGTGCGCCTTCGTCGACCTCAACAGAGCAGCGGCACAACAGCACCTCGGGTTGCAAGCCAATCGAGCGTAATTCCTTGACCGAGTGCTGGGTCGGCTTGGTTTTGATTTCACCGGCAGTCGGAATGTAAGGAATGAGCGTGAGATGCATGAGCAGCGCGTTGGCCGAGCCCAACTCCAGCTTGAGCTGACGCACTGCTTCGAGGAAAGGCTGGCTCTCAATGTCGCCGGCGGTGCCGCCTACTTCTACCACCGCGACCTCAGCATCGCCGGCGCCCTCGACGACTCGATGTTTGATCTCATCGGTAATGTGCGGAATCACCTGAACGGTACCGCCCAAGTAATCGCCCCGGCGCTCCTTGCGCAGCACAGCGTCATACACGCGACCCGCCGTAAAGTTATTGGCGCGGCTCATCACGGTACGCGTGAACCGCTCGTAGTGGCCCAGATCGAGATCCGTTTCCGCGCCGTCGTCGGTGACAAAGACCTCACCGTGCTGGAACGGGCTCATCGTGCCGGGGTCGACATTGATGTAGGGATCTAGCTTGAGGAGGGTGACTTTGAGGCCGCGCGCTTCAAGCACAGCAGCGAGGGAGGCGGCAGCAATCCCCTTACCCAGGGAAGACACTACACCACCAGTAACGAACACATATCTCGTCATGGATTCCACCAATGCGAAAGAGCACCCGGACGTCTGTCTCGACGCCTCTCGGGATCCCCTCTCCGATGGACGATCAGTGTAACAGGAAGCCCCGCTGGGCTCAATTCAAAGTGACGAAGAAAGCCGCCAAACGGGTCGCAAACCGGGTTCCACTAAGCCGCCTTCGAGTGCTGTCGCCGCAGACAAGGGACCAGCAGGCAACACCCATACAGGCCCTTTTTCTGACAGTAAAACAGGTAGATGGCGGCGCCACCACGGGGGAATTCTCATCTCTTGCAGCCACTTATTAGTCGGTTTTTGAGGCCGGTTAAGCGGCGTCACCAACTCGATGCCCTCACTGGCGCTACAGGATAACCGCGCGCCCGCAGCGAGCCCCGGCCCGTTATCGGCCGGCTCCCAGTCAAGTCGGCCCCAGTCACCCTCGGCGGGCTCTCCCACCACGATCTCTTCAGGCAAGAGCCAGTCCTCGACAGGCTCGCTAACGCTCACTATCCAACCGCTCCAGACGCGCAAGCAACCCTCGCCCCAACGCAACTCGGGCAGACGATCTGACGCCGCGTCGAGAGCCTGCCTCGCCAGCTCGAGTAGCCGGCGTCGGTCGGGCGAATCGATATCAGACTCGCCCAGCCACTGGTGGATCTGCGCGGCCAACTCCGCCACATCGACGGTCGGATCGATCACCAAGGCTGACTCACCCATCGCGGTCTCGGTCCGCGGAAGCGGCAGTTGGCTTAATCGCTGCTGTGCCATAGCCTGCAGTGCGGCCGCTCGCTGAATGGTCTCCCGGTATCCGGGCCAACGCTCTGCCACAGCAGGCAAGATCGTCTGTCGCAGATAATTACGATCCTGCTCGGTCTCAAAATTGGATGGGTCGGTCACATACTCAAGCCCCGCAGTTTCAACCGCACTGCGCAGAGCGTCTGAAGGCGTATTGAGCAACGGTCGGAAAATCCGTCCCGCACCACAGGCCCGTTCTCTGGGAATACCGGATAAGCCCCGTGGACCGGCGCCGCGCAGCAAGCGCAACAGCACCGTCTCCACCATGTCGTCAGCGTGATGCGCGGTGAAAAGAATATCGCCCTCGGCCAACACACTCTCGAAGGCGCGGTACCTTTCGCGGCGCGCATCGGCTTCCACGCCGCGGCCGCTGGGCTCGATATTGCAGACGTTGATATGCAGCGGAATGTTCAACCCGTCGGCATGGCGCTGACAGAGGTCGGCCCACTCCCCCGCCGCAGCGTGCAAACCGTGGTTAACGTGAATGGCGTGGAGGGGTGGTGCGGATGCCGCATCTTGATAAGCCGCCAGTGCGTAAAGCAACGCAACGCTATCCGCTCCACCAGAGAGTGCTACCCACCAGCGCGACGCCTCTAACAGCGCATCAGGAAAGGGTGTCAGGATCTCACGCACGTCGCGTGCACCGACACTCAGTTACCGTAGGACATCAGCCTTCGGTAACGCGCCTCAAGCATGGCATCGGTATCCATCGCAGACAGCCGATCCACCTGATCCAATAAGTGCGCCCTCAATCGGCTGGCCATCTCTATTGGGTCGCGGTGCGCACCACCGAGCGGCTCGGGGATCGTCGCGTCAACAATGCCCAACTCCTCTAGCTTGGAGGATGTGACACCCATCGCCGCCGCCGCATCTGGCGCAAATTCGGAGCTTTTCCAGATAATGTTGGCGCAACCCTCGGGTGAGATCACAAAATAGGTGGCGTACTGCAACATGGCGAGATGGTCGCCCACCCCGATGCCTAGCGCACCGCCGGATGAACCCTCGCCAATCACGATACAGATCAAGGGACTCTTGAGCCGCGACATCACAGCCAGGTTCTGTGCGATTGCCTCACTGATCCCGCGCTCCTCTGAATCGATGCCGGGGTAAGCTCCGGGCGTGTCGATCAGGGTGATCACCGGCATTTTGAAGCGCTCTGCCATCTCCATCAGGCGCATCGCTTTGCGATAGCCCTCGGGCTTGGGCATACCGAAGTTACGGTAGACCTTGTCCTTAACCGCACGGCCTTTTTCCTGACCAATCACCATTACCGGGCGCCCGTCGAGGCGAGCAACACCGCCCACAATCGCCTTGTCATCGGCGAAGTGGCGATCGCCATGTAACTCATCGAATTCGGTAAAAATTTCGGGGATGTAGTCGAGGGAATACGGCCGCTGAGGATGCCGGGCCACGCGCACAATATCCCAGGCGCTCAGGTCCGCATAAATCTTCTCGGTCAGCGCGGTCGATTTCTCCCGCAGGCGGTCAATTTCGTCGCCCAGATTCAGATCGGCTCCGTCGCCAACGCCCTGCAGCTCCTCGATCTTCATTTCGAGTTCTGCAATCGGCTGCTCAAAGTCCAGATAGTTTGGATTCATAGTGTTACCCCATACCAGCGCGGGTGGCAGGTTGAATCGAGCGGCGGAGTCTACAAAGGGAGCAGGCTTGCGTCACGCCCACTGTTAAAAAGTCGGGTATCTGGTTACCCTGCCGGCCATGATCGACACTGGCCACACGCCACAACGCCCACAACCGCGCCTGATTCTCGCTCCTATGGAGGGCGTTGTTGACGCGGTTATGCGTGAACAGCTCACCGCCCTTGGCGGTTACGAGCGCTGCGTGACCGAATTCGTGCGCGTGTCTCAAACTGTCCTCCCAAAACGGGTTTTTTTTCGTTATGCCCCTGAGCTGCGACAAGGCGGACTCACTCCTTCAGGCACTCCCGTCTACCTTCAACTCTTGGGCTCTAACCCCGAGCTGGTGGCCGCTAACGCGGCGCGTGCAGCCTCGCTTGGCGCACCCGGCATTGACCTGAACTTTGGCTGCCCTGCGAAAACCGTCAACCGATCGCAGGGCGGCGCGGTGTTATTACGCTCCCCTAAACTGATCAGATCGATCTGTGAACAAGTGCGCGACAGCGTGCCCGAGCGCACACCGGTCACCGCAAAGATCCGTCTGGGCTATGACAGCGACGAGCAATTTGAAGAGATTCTCGAGGCACTATCGGGCGTTGCCCTGTCCGAGATCACCATCCATGCCCGCACCAAAAGACAGGGCTATAGGCCGCCCGCGCACTGGCATCAGCTGAGAAAAGCGCGCCTGACGCTCCCCTACCCCGTCATCGCCAATGGCGAGCTCTGGACACCTGCCGATGTGGCACGTTGTGCCAAAATCAGCGGCTGCGATGCTTTTATGCTCGCCCGTGGCGCGCTTTGCCGCCCGGATCTCGGCGCTGCCATCGTTGCGACCCACTGGGGCGAGGTGGGCCCGACATTCAGCTGGCCTGAGGCCCAACAGCTACTGGTGACGTTTTTGGCCCGAAACCGGGCGCTGTACGATCCACGATATGCGGTCAACCCGGTGAAGCAGTGGCTCGTCTACCTGAAGGTCTATTACCCACAGGCGGCTGCTTTGTTCAGCGAGGTCAAAAGGATCACCGACCCCGACGACATGGCGCTGGCCCTGCAGGGTCGGTCAGCGCTGCCGAGGGCCGCCTGACCACTTCTGATAAACATACGCCGTGAGAACCCGCTGTTAGGACACAACACCATGACCACCTTGGCTGAAGACAACAGCAACGACCTCTGGGGCCACCCTCGCGGGTTGTACATCTGCTTCGCCACGGAACTTTGGGAGCGTTTCTCCTTCTACGGCATGAAGTTTCTGCTACTCCTCTATCTCACCAAGTACCACCTGTTCTCCGACGCAGCGGGTCTTAGCGTACTGGGCAGCTATGCGTCACTCGTCTATGCAATGCCTGTGCTGGGCGGCCTCATTGCCGACCGGTTTATCGGCATGCGCAGAGCGGTCACTTTTGGCGGCTTGCTGCTTATCGCCGGGCATCTCGGCATGGCGTTTGAGGGCGAGGCGGCGCGTCAGACGGCGGCCGGTATCGTCCGTGATGATCAGGCGCTGTCGATCTTCTACCTCTCACTGGCGTTGATTGTGGTCGGGGTCGGATTTCTCAAACCCAATATTTCCACGGTGGTCGGCAAGCTCTACCCCGAGGGAGACCCCCGCCGGGACGCGGGTTTCACCATTTTCTACATGGGCATCAACATCGGCGCCTTCAGCGCAACATTGCTGTGCGGCTGGCTGGGTGAAGTCTATGGCTGGTCCTGGGGCTTTGGCGCGGCCGGCATTGGCATGCTCCTGGGCCTCGTGGTTTTCCAGTGCGGGCAACACACCCTCATGGGCCACGGTGAGCCTGAACAACCAGAGCGTCTCACGCAAGGCGTTGGCATCCCGGGCTTGAATATCGAGCGGGCGATTTATGCCGGCAGTTTCCTCATGGTGGCTGTGGTCTGGCAGCTCGTTCAACTGACCGATACGGTCGGCACGCTGCTCGATTTGCTGTCGCTGGCAGTGCTGGCGGGTCTGGGATGGTTTCTGCTATTTCATTGCACAAAGGTTGAACGCGAGCGGATGTTTGTCCTGATTCTGCTGACCCTTTCGACGGTAGTTTTCTGGGCGCTGTTCGAGCAGGGTGCCGGCTCCATGACGCTTTACGCTGACCGCGTGACTGACAAGACGCTGCTTGGCATGACCCTCACCGCCGCGCAATTCGGCGCCGCTAATTCCTTCTTCATATTTTCTCTGGCTCCGCTCTTCGCCATGCTCTGGATCCGCCTTGGACGGCGAGGCTGGGAACCCAGCACGCCGGTGAAGTTTTCCCTCGGCATCGCTCAGGCGGGTCTTGGTTTTGGCGCATTGGTCTATGGTGCGCAGTTCCCTGACCAAGCGGGCGTGGTCTCTGCCTGGTGGCTCATCTTGGCCTACTTGCTTCATACTATGGGAGAGCTGTGTCTGAGCCCCGTAGGCCTGTCGGCGGTGACCAAGCTCGCGGTCCCATCGGTAGTGGGTGTCATGATGGGCACCTGGTTTTTAGCGTCGGCTTACTCCTCGTACGTCGCCGCGCAAATCGCCACTATCGCTGCCCGCCCAGCCAACGAGGCAAACTTTAACCTCACCGATGCACTGTCGGGCTACACCGACTTGTTCAGTCAGTTGCTCACAATAGGTTTAGCGGGCGGCGCGGTGTTGCTGGTGTTGTCGCCGGTGCTCAAGCGCATGATGCACGGCGTACGGTAAATCAGATCGACGCTGGCACGGTCTCGGTCGCATGAGCGTCACCCAACTTGCGATTTTTGCGTGCTAAGCGCATCTGCTGCCAGTCGTAGCCAATCAGATACAGTGCCGGCACCAATAACAGACTGACAAATAGCGCAGAGAACACCCCGAAGGCCAGCGATAACACTGCTGGCTTCAAGAACTGGGCGCTGGTCGATTGCTCAGCCATAATCGGAATCAAGCCGACAAATGTCGTCACGGTGGTCAGGAAAATAGGCCTAAATCGACTCACTGCGGAGGTCACAATGGCCTGGGGCGGCGACATCCCCTCCCGCTCTAGTCGTCGCACATAATCGACTAATACGAGGTTATCGTTAACCACCACGCCGATGGCCGCACCGATGCCGAAGTAAGAGAACATGGCCATTGGAAGATTGAAGATGAGGTGACCGAACACCGCTCCCATAAATCCAAAGGGCATCGCCGTCATGATCAAAATCGGCAGACTGTAAGACCGGAAAGCAACGGCAATTAGGGCATAAATGACAAACAGCGCAATCGTATAGAGCGCCGCAACTTCACTGAAAAACTCTGCCTCGGCCTCCTGCGAACCGCCTTTCAAGACCTGTAGTCTAGGATACTTCGCCAACAGCTCGGGTAGGTAACCGTCTTTCACTGCGCGATTGATCTCGCCCAAAGATTCAGGTTCAACCGTCGCGCGCACTGTCACCACGCGCTCACCATTACGCCGCGTAATCCGCCGCGTGGCTTGTCCCACTTCGACGTCCGCCACCGCGAGTAGCGGCACCAATCTGCCGTCAGGAGTGCGAATCCGCATATCTTCAAAGGATGCCAGGGAGCCACGAGCAGCCTCGGGATATCGCACCATCACCCTTACATCGCCGTTCTCCCGGGGAAGGCGCTGCACCTCCTCACCGTAGAATGCCTGGCGCACCTGGCTGGACACATCTCCCAGCGTGACGCCCAATCGCTCAGCGCCCGGCAGTAACTGGAACCGCAGCTCGGGCAAAGCCCCCCATTGGTCATCGCGTATAAAATAGGCTTTGTCGTAACTCGCCAGATGCTGCTGTAGCGTGCGGCTCGCGGCGTTGAGGGTGTCGAGGTCTTCGTGCTGCAGCAGGAACGTGATGCTGGCCTCACTGTCGCCTAGGGTGTAATTGACTGTCACCTCATCCGCATCCGGGATATCGCCTACCAGATCAGAAAACCGTTCGGCGGTCTCTCTCGCGCTGAGGGCCCGCTGATCAGGTGGTGCCAGCTGCACAATGGCAATCACGTTCCCACGTCGGGCGCGGGTATACCAACCCTCTATCAGTTCTCCCGAGCCTCGGCCCGCTTTGGCCTCAGCATTCACCTCCTCCACCAGTTGTTTTTCGGCTTTCTGCAGCTGTCCTAGCACTTCCATGGAGCGGCTATAGGGCGTGCCCGGAGGCAAACGCACATTGATGTACACCTGCTCATTTTCGACCTGCGGCGAAAAGAAGAACTTCACCCAGCCACTGGTGAATAGACCCAGCGACACCAAAAACAGCGAGAAGAACACCATGGCCGTCGTATAACGCCGAGCCAGGCATCGCTGGAGAAACGGCCGGTAGGTCTGCTCGGCAAAGCGGACAATACTGTTCGCAACGCGCTGCTGACGCGCCGTCCATTTTGTCTTGGCTTCCGTGACCCTCTGGTTGCGAAGATGGCTCGGCAATATCAAAAAAGCCTCTATTAAGGAGAAGGTCAGTGCCAGGGTAATCACCACCGACAACTGCCGCGTAAATTGCGCAGTGACGCCGGAAACGAACAGCCAGGGTGCAAACGCCACCATCGTAGTCAACACTGCGAAAATCACGGGGCGGCTGACCGCATAAGCGCCTGCGACGGCTGCGTCTTCATCCGATAGGCCGAGCTGATGCACGTGGTGATGGATACTCTCTCCCACCACAATCGCGTCGTCGACCACGATCCCAAGCACCAACAGAAAGGCGAAGGTCGACAACAGATTCACAGACACGTCATTAGCGGGCAGTAGCGCGAAGGCGCCGAGGAAACTGACGCCGATACCCACTGTCACCCACAGCGCGACCTTGGGCTCTAACGTGAAGATCAAAATGATAAAAACGAGTAACAAGCCAAGAATCGATGACTCCGCGATCAGCTCCATCCGATTCTCGTAAACGTCCGCCATATCAGACCAGAGTTTGAGCTCTACTCCGACGGGTAGCGTCGGCTGGGTTCTCTCTATCCATCCGGTTACCGCTTCGCTGGCCTTCACCACCTGCATATCGTCGGTCGTTTTCACCTGTAACAGCACGGCGGGTTTACCGTTGGCAGTGGCTAGGATCTTGTTCTGCTCAAATCCGTCGATTACGGTGGCCACATCCATCACTCGGACCTGCCCCCCAGCGGGGGTCTGGCGAATAACGATCTGCTCAAAATCAGTCTGGCTGTCGGCGAGATTTTCGGCGCGCAGCTGCACGTCACCTGTTTGGGTGCGTACCTCGCCCACCGAAACATTCATGGAGTCGCGACGAATCGCCGTCGCGACATCGGCAAAGCTGAGCCCGAAGGTCCGCAGGGCCCGCTCCGAGAGTTCAATCGTCACTTCCTCGCGACGCGAACCAAATACCTCGACCTGAGAAATGTAGGGCAAGCCCGCCAGCTCGTTGCGAAGCGAATTGCCCAATCGGGTGAGCGCCCTCTCGCCAATGTCACCAGCCACCACAACCCGGATCATCTCCATCCGAAACTCGAGCCTGCGCACCCGCGGATTCTCGATATCCCTTGGGAAGGCAGTAATCGAGTCCACGGCATTCTTGATGTCATTCAAAAAGGCGTTGAGATCAACGCTCGGGAAGGTCTCTACAGTCAATGATCCAAACCCTTCCCGGGACTCTGAGGTCACGCGGTAGACGTTGGAGACATTTTTCAGCGCCTCCTCCACACGCTGTACGACCTGTTGCTCTACCTCTTTGGGCGAGGCACCGGGCCACATGACCTCGACCTGAACGATGTCGGGCTGCACCGAGGGGATCACTTCTTTCTCGATATCGCGCAGTCCCAGCCAACCGGCCGTGACGATAATCAACATAAAGAGATTGGCGGCAACCGGATTGCGCACCCACCATCGAATCAGACTTTCCATGTCTTAACGCTCAGGCTTCGTTGTCGTCAGTAGCGATCTCGGAACCCAAGCTATCAGCTATGGTGCCGCTGTCCATAGCCTCCAGCCGCATACCGCGTACAGGGTTTCTGATGGAAGAGACGATCACCTGCTCGCCTGCCTCGACCCCGGCTGACAAGAGCACGCTATCGCGACTGCGGTGAATGACGTCAACCTGTCGGACATCCAGCGAACCTTCGCCATCGATCACATAAATCTCATCACCTGCGCGTAATCCCTCCGCCGCGATCTGAATCGCATCGACGATGGGCCGACCCTGAATTTCGGCATCGACGAACAGACCCACGGCAAGCGGCATACCGGTCACTGAGTGGGTTTGCTGGTAAGGATTGTCGATCCTCACAGTGCCATACACTGTGCGGGTGCTGGGATCGATGGCAGCATCAAGACCCGTCAGTACACCCTGCCACTGATGCAGCGTGCCGCCGATCATGGCAGCCAGGGTACTGGGCAGGCCGCCCATGGCTCCCCCGGCAAACCCAATCGGCACGCCAAGGGCTGAGAGTTGATTCATGGTAAGCGCCAAGCGGACCTCCGCCGTGTCGGTGCCAAACGCCGTGCCCAGCGCCTTACCGGGGTTAACATATTGACCGAGATCCACCGACTGACTCTCTACCCGGCCAGCGAAAGGCAGGCTGATTTCAGTGCGCTCCAGATTCGTCAGCGCCAGAGCCAGCGCCGACTCGGCCGCTTTAAGCGCTAATTCAGCCCGGGCGACCTGCGGTTTTTTGAGTGCCAGCGGTGAGGGGTTCTTATGTCCCGCGAGCTGCTTCCGCGCGACATCGGCGTCAGCCAATGCCTGCTCGAGATCCACCTTGGCGGCCGCTACCCGGGCCTGCCGCTCATCAACGGCCGCGCGGTAGTCTGTGTCTTCGATGGTCAGCAGCACGTCGCCAGCGTCGAACTGACCGCCCTCAATAAAGGCGGGTGCAATATCAGTGATCTTGCCACCCACCTGCGCCACCAGCTGCGTGCGCACACCGGGGCGGACCTCGCCATAGGCCACTACCGTGGGGCGGGCGGTCGCTCGTATCGCGGGCACCACCTCGACGCGAATTGGCCGGGGCGGCTCAATACTGGGGGCTGGCTGCGGCTTGGTCACCTGCAGCAACGCGTATATCGCTATACCGGCCACACCAACCCCAATTGGCCAGGCCGCTTGACGCAATCGCGCAATCATCCTCATCTCCTTGATCAGGTCACGGCCAATCTCAGTGAAACGCACTTTCAGCGCCTGTCATGTCCGTGACTGCCACCGTCCATGGCAGAGTTTTGTCGACGGCGCATATTACTGTGTTGATCACACCGACTCCATGGGGATAAGTCGCATTTGATTTGCAGAACCGAGGCGGACGGGGCCGATGTGCAAAGAAGTACCAGCCTCTGCGCGCCGGAATGTCGGCCGAACTTGCTACTCTTCCTCACGTTCTTCGATAAAGTGAATACACCATGACAGATCGGCAATTTGAGATCGTGCTCTACGGCGCCTCGGGTTTCACCGGCAAACTGGTGGCCGAGTATTTAGCGAGCGACCATCAGGACCTCCGCTGGGCCATCGCCGGGCGCAATGCCCAGAAGTTAGAGCAAGTTCGGCGCGAGTTAAACCTGCCGGAATTGCCCATACTCATCGCCGACAGCGCAGACCCGGATAGCCTCAGCGCCATGGCACGACAGACCCGCACGCTGATCAGCACCGTGGGTCCCTATGCGCAATACGGCACGCCGGTACTCAAAGCCTGCGCGACCGAGGGCACGCACTATTGCGACCTCACAGGTGAAGCCCAGTGGATGGCGGAGGTGTACGAGCAGATCGACCCAATCGCCAAGGAAAGTGGCGCACGACTCGTGCACTGCTGCGGGTTCGATTCCATCCCCTCGGACCTGTCCGTCTTCTTCCTGCAGAAACATTTCAAAGAGCGCTTCGGCAGCTATGCCAGCCGTGTGACCGGTCGAATGGGCCGCGCTGCGGGAGGCGTCAGCGGTGGCACTGTCGCGAGTCTGATGTACGTTGCGGAACAGGCGTCAAAAGACCCCATCATCAAAGAGCGGGTCATGGACCCTTATGCGCTCTACCCTGCCGGCCTCGAGAAGGGACTGGACGGCCCGGATCAGGCCGGGATTGCCTGGGACGATAATTTTGAATCGTGGACCGGCCCCTTTGTGATGGCGGGCATTAATACCAAAGTGGTGAGACGCTCCCACGCCCTCGCGGGCTTGCCCTACGGCGCAAACTTCCGCTATGACGAGTCCCAGCTGTGCTCGAGTCGCGCCAAGGCGCTCATGAGCGCGGGGAGCTTGGGCGCCGTCATGGCAGGCACTTTGTTCTCACCAACCCGAGCACTGCTAAGGAAAATATTGCCCGACCCCGGTGAGGGGCCCAACGAGGCCACCCGTAACAATGGCTTTTTCGAGTTTTGGGCATATGGCAGCGACGGCGATAATCAACTGCGCGTCAAAGTAGCGGGTCAGCGCGACCCGGGTTATGGCGCTACATCGCGCATGTTGGCGCAAGCTGGTCTGTGTCTCGCACGGGATGAGTTTTCTGTAGGCGGCGGCATTTGGACCACTGCCAGCGCGATGGGCGACGCACTGCTTTCACGCCTGTCCAGCGTTGACATTCAGTTCTCTGTCGTTGACACCTGAGCGAGGTTCGCACCCCGCAGCATATCTGGGTACAGCCGCTAAGCTATTCCACCTTACCCAGCGACAGCGGGCCACGCTATGAACGCGAAGACGATAAACAGCGAGCTAAAAAACGTTCTCATGACACACTTCCTCTCTTTTACAACTGTTGTTTAGCCTACTGGGTCCCAGACAATATTGCAGTAAGGGTCGGCGCAATGGGCATCGGCGTTTCTGAGGTAGAGACTGCTGGAATCAATGCAGAGGTAGAGCGCGCGCAGGTGCAATAGGTGACACAGCATTCTGAGCAACGCTCTTCACCAGGGGATGGTGTTACCTTGCCAGTCGAGATAGGAGAGTTCACCGTCTGCGGTTAGGCTCGTCAGCACTGTGTCAAGAGCTTCCGCAGCCCGCTCAGGTGAGAACAATTTTTCGGGTGCGACGTTGGCCTGAAAAGGTTGAGACAACGGGGTATCTACCGTGCCGGGGTGGTAGGCCATGATCTTGGCGGCAGAGTTGACTCGCCGCATCTCCAGCGCCGCGCAACGCAGCATCATATTCAGCGCCGCCTTGCTGCCGCGGTAGCTGTACCACCCGCCGAGACCATTATCGCCGATACTACCCACTCGGGCTGACAGCACCGCAATCCGCGGCGCGGCGCAACGTTTGAGAACCGGTGTCAGCGCTGCCAGCACGCGCATCGGCATAAAAGTATTGATCTCAAACACCTGCTCCATCGCACTGGTCTTCAGCTGAGTGAGTGCCCGCTCCGGCCGATAGCCCTCCCCCTGCAAGACGCCATTGCAGATGACCAGTCGGCTGATATCTGCTGACTGTTCCTGCAATTGAATAGCAAGCGCCGCCAGCGCGGCCTCAGTGTAGTCACACTGGTGAGTCTGCACGCCGAACTGCTCAATCACCGCGAGTGAGTCCGTTGACCGCGCGACCGCGAGAAGCGGCCGCGCGCACTCATCAGACCATCTCTCGATCAGTGCGCATCCGATCGCACTGCCCGCGCCAATCACTATGTCCAGACTGTTACTGCTCATTGCCCTAACCTCATCCGACACCCAACCGAATTAGGTTAGGCTGTTTCCCTCTTCTTACGACAGGACGCGCCGCCAGATGACTTCACCGCACCGCATCGCTTTCATTGGATTAGGTGCCATGGGCTACCCCATGGCCGGTCACCTGGCGCGCGCAGGGCATGACGTGACCGTGTTTAACCGCACGTCCGGCCGCGCCGAGGCCTGGCAACGCGAGTACAGCGGCCAGGTTGCTCCGACTCCGGCCGCCGCAGCAAAGAACCAAGACGCCGTAATGCTCTGCGTGGGCAACGACCATGATGTGCGCGAAGTCACCCTAGATGAGCGCGGCGCGCTCTCATCAATGCGTGAGGGCGCGCTCCTTGTTGACCACACCACCACCTCAGAGGCCCTGGCAACGTCACTGGCGGCCTCGGCCAATCAGTCGGGTGTGGCATTCCTCGATGCGCCTGTTTCAGGGGGACAAATCGGGGCGGAAAATGGCGCACTCACAGTCATGGTAGGCGCTGACGAGCAGGCCTTCTTTGAGGCCCAGCCATTGATTGAGTGCTACGCCAAAAGCGTTCGGCGTATGGGCCCGGTCGGCACCGGGCAGCTCACCAAAATGGTCAACCAGATCTGCATCGCAGGGCTGCTGCAAGGATTAGCAGAAGGCGTTCACTTTGCTGAGCGCGCGGGGCTCGATGTCACAGCCGCCATGGAGGTCATTGCGCAAGGGGCGGCACAGTCATGGCAGCTGAATAACCGCGCGGAGACTATGATCAGGGGTGAGTTCGACTTTGGTTTCGCGGTTGACTGGATGCGCAAGGACTTGGGTATCGCAATTGAGGCTGCTCGGTCGGTAGGCGCCGAGGTGCCGGTCACCCAATTAGTCGATACCTTTTATGCGGACGTACAAGGCCTCGGAGGACATCGCTGGGACACCTCGAGCCTGATTCAGCGGCTGCGCGCGGGTGAGGCCAATCGCTAACACTCCGTAGCGTTTTGCATTAGGGGACTCACGTTTTCCGGCGTCACCACGTCGCCTGCAACCTCAGCGCAACGCTACATCGCGCCGGGAAAGGCACCGCCGTCGAGCAGGATGTTCTGGCCAATCACAAAGCCTGCCTTGTCAGAGCACAGCCAGGCGCAGGCTGCGCCAAATTCGTCAGCGGTGCCGAAACGACCGGCGGGTACGGTAGCAGTGCGCGCCTCGCGTGCCTCGGCCTCGGAAATGCCCCGTACCGACGCGTCGACCTGATCAAGCATCGCCAATCGATCGGTATCGTGCAGCCCAGGCAAAAGGTTGTTGATCGTGACACCACTGCCCGCGACCTGCCGTGATACGCCCGCCACGTAACCCGTCAGACCGGAACGTGCGGTATTGGAGAGTCCAAGCACGGGTATCGGCGCCTTCACAGCCACGCTGGTGATGTTCACGATCCGACCCCAGCCGCGGGCCATCATGCCAGGCAGCAACGCCTTGATCAGTGCGATGGGCGTCAACAGATTAGCGTCGAAGGCCGCAATAAAATCATCGCGATCCCAGTCGGTCCACATGCCGGGCGGCGGACCTCCTGCGTTGGTCACCAAAATGTCCACATCTCCTGCCGCTGCAAGTACCGCCGCCTGACCAGCCTCACTCGTGATATCCGCAGCGATCGTGGTCACCGCAACACCGGAGGCGTCCCGTATTGAGGTTGCGGTCGTCTCCAATGCCTCACTGCCCCGCGCATTTAAGACAAGATCGACGCCCTCCGCGGCAAGCGCTTCTGCGCACCCTCTTCCCAGGCCTTTTGAAGAAGCGCATACCAACGCAGTGCGTCCTTTAATACCGAGATCCATAACCGGCGACTCCTGTAAACTCAGGTCAATTATCCGCTATCCGACGGCCACTTTGCGAGTCGCGCAGCAAACCCTCGTGATCCGAGCATCACCGGAAGACCAGTATGTCCGCCAGACCTTTTTGGGAAGCCAAGTCACTCGACGCCATGACCGACGCCGAATGGGAGTCACTGTGCGACGGCTGCGGACAGTGCTGTCTCCATAAGCTGGTCAATGATAAAACCGCTGATGTGTTCTACACCCGGGTGGCCTGCCAACTGCTTGATGACCAGTCAGGGCGTTGCAAACGTTACGCAACGCGCCTTGAGGAAATTGAGGATTGCCTCGACGTGCGTCGAATGAGTCATGCCGAGCTGGCATGGATGCCACGCAGCTGTGCCTATCGACGCCTCACGGAAGGGAAGTCACTGCCACAGTGGCATCCTCTGATCACAGGGGACCCACATTCGACCGCCAACGCCCGCATGGCCGTCGCGGGCAGAACGATTAGCGAGACCGCCGCCGATCTGGATCAGCTGGAGGCAGAGATCATCGAGTGGGTCGATATCTGAAGGCGGGATTAACCTGGCTTAAGCGCCCGGCTCAGCAATCGATCCAATTGATCGGCGAAGGCCTTGCGATCGGTTTGATTGAGCGGCGGCGGACCGCCGGTATGCTCGCCAGAGGCGCGCATGGTCTCCATAAAGTCGCGCATTTGTAGGCGCTGGCGAATATTGTTTTCAGTGTAACGCTCACCTCGCGGGGTGATCACGAGCGCGCCTTTCTCAAGGACTTCGCTAGCCAGCGGAATATCGGCAGTGATCACGAGATCCCCGTCCGTAACCCGCGCCGCGATCTCGTGATCCGCCATGTCGGGGCCCTTGGCGACTTGATACAGGCTAATCAGGGGGGAGGCGGGAATCTGGAATGACTGGTTAGCGAATAACGTCAATTTGATGGCGCGCTTTTGTGCCGCGCGATACAAAATGTCGCGGATTACCGCGGGGCAGGCATCGGCATCGACCAGAATATGCATCGTCCTAAATTGACCTCGTCACCTGTGCAGACTCCTGCCGCTCATTGCGCAGCTTCACTTTCTGATCGTGAAGCCGCAACGACCTCTCCAGCGCTGGCGAGGCCTTAGCAAGTGTGTATACTACGCGCCCCGACGAGGCACTGCCTCGTTGGCTTTACGCGGAATTAGCTCAGCTGGATAGAGCGTCGGTCTACGAAACCGAAGGTCGCAGGTTCGACTCCTGCATTCCGCGCCATCCCTACTGCCCCTATCCACCTCGATTCCTGCAAAAACGACCACCGCCGTGTCTCGATACACTGGCAAGTCCTCACATTGACCAAACCACTGGAGCAACACATGAGCGCGAGCGCCGAACTGATACCAATGGGCACCATCACCGCACAGCTGGGGCAGCGTATTGAAATGGGCGAGGGGCCCAAGGGCACTCGACTGCTGGTGGATGTCACCAGCGTTGAAGTGGAAAGCGATCGATTGCGCGCCAGTCTGGCGGCGACCGATGCAGCAGACTGGCTGACGATCGGCAGTGACGGCACCGTTGGCTGTGTCGACGTGCGATTAACCCTGAAAACCGACGACGGCGCCTACATTTACGTCGAGTACGGGGGGCGGGCCGACATGGCCAGTGGTCTGATCGTCACTGCGCCCACTTTTCAGACCGGCGATGAGCGCTACGCCTGGCTCAACCGAATTCAAGCGGTAGGCGCCGGATCTCTGGGTGAAGATGGGGTCCTGACCTACTCTCTCTATGAGGTTGTGCTCAGTCGGAGCTGAATTTTCCTGCGCTTCGGTTTCGCTAAAGTGGCGTCATGCCACGCAGAACGTATGAAGCAGACGGTCAACGCGTTGAAGTCATCGAGGATCTAGACGCTCTGGTGTCCGACAAACGCGAGGGCTGGCGCGCAACACCCGCTAAAGCGCGCAGACGGCAGCGCCGCTACGGGAAGCGCCTGACCAAAGCGGTTCTGTGTGCAGGCATTGACCGAGAAGACGCATAGCGGCTCCCGGCAGCAAATCCGCATTCATAGAGGCTGCACGTAACAGCGCCTTAAGCTCAGAATGCCCGCAAAGAACAAAAAGGAAGGGAGAAATAATAGGCCCCAGTAAAGCCGCCGGTGAGGCGCTTTACTGGAGCCAGCACAGACTCGTGGTCTGACAATGCATACGCCTTCCGCTGTGAGCGGATCACTTCCGCGCCCATACAAACATCCCGGCCGCCTTCGAGTGCCCCACATGGGCGCTACAACAACTGCGGTCCGCTTCATGACACTGCAACAAAATGTCGTTAATGTGAAACGCGATGGTGCACTCGCTACCAATCGACAAAAACACAACAAGGGGAAACGCAATGAAATACTGGATTAACAGTCTGTTAAGTCTGCTCATCGTCATGGCGATGAGTCCGGCGCAGGCACAGCAAGATATGCCGCCAATGGGTGCAATTGAGAGCTGGGGCTGCCAAATGAACGAAGGCCAATCCATGTCGGATCTAATGGAAGTCGTCGACGACTGGAATGAGTGGTCTGACGAAAACGGCCTCGATACTTACACCGCATGGGTGCTCAAC
>Ga0163109_10000358_pt1 | contig 37001 bp, 37 predicted proteins | sample CRUFie1St13metaG_FD_108704 | JGI IMG/M metagenome (GOLD analysis project Ga0163109, IMG submission 108704) | Marine microbial communities from the Costa Rica Dome - CRUD Field 142mm St13 metaG | ecosystem: Environmental > Aquatic > Marine > Oceanic > Photic zone | place: Costa Rica: the Eastern...
TAAATAATCTATATATCTATAAAATCTTGAAATATCTAATTTATTTATTTCATAATTATCATTATCAAACAGTTTTATAATATCTTCTATGCTATGTTTTTTTCTTAAACTCATAAAATATGAAAATAAATCTTTTTTATCCATATTTAATTGTTTACAAAGGTCCTGAAAAAATAAACTATTATTATATTCAGTTGAATATTTAGTTAAAACTTTTGTAAACCTAACTTTACTTGGATTATATTTGCTTTTTTTATATTTTTTCTTTAATTCTTTATGTAATAAATAATTATTGTAAAAAGTTTTTATCAAAGAACTCATTTCATTAAATATCCATATCTGTTTTTGAAATGTTATTCTGTCAATATAGTCTGAAAAGCATATATTCTCTAATACATCAAGATAAAACTTAATAGTAACATCTTTGTTATTATCTTGAAATAAATCTATAATATTTTCATGAAATAGTAGCGCAACACTTGTTCTATCGGTTTCATTCATTAATAATGAATGTTCGTTTATTTTATAATTATTGTTTAATAGTTTTTTTGTTATTTCTTTTGTATCTTCGTTGTAATTCTTTTTTTGAAAAAGATTTTGAATCAGTTGGTTTTTCAATATATTTTGGTGTGTATTATAAATATCATATGTTGATTTCAATTTTCTTAGATCGCCCTGTATAAATTCTATTATATTTGTAATTAATGAATTATCTATTTTTGGCATCAATAAATCTATTAATTTTTTCACATTATCATTTGATGGCTTTTTTAATTCTACAGTAGTACATATTTTCATCATTTCTCTTATTTTTTTATCTATGTGATAATTGCCTATACAAATTATAGGTGTCATTGTTATTTGTTCTTTTTTTTGTTTTTTAGTTTTCTTTGGTCTTATTAATTTTATTAATGAATTTATACCTCCTTTATCACCAGAATTCATACCATCTATTTCATCCATAACGATTGCTATATTTTTTATTTCCTTCTTGAACATTGAAATGATATTCTTATCAGACATGTTATGTTTTGTAATTGTTTCAATAATGCTTTTATTTCTTACATCACCGGCATCAAACTTTATAACATCATAATTTAAATCTTCTAATATTTTCTCTATAAACATTGTCTTACCTGAACCTGGAGAACCATAAACATATATACCTCTTTTAGTCAATAAATTTGACTTGTTATTTTCAAAATATGTTAACGCTTCTTTTATTATTTTTTCTTCTTCTAATCGATTTAATATTTTATTTATATTCAATTGTTCCATTTATAAATTACTATTCTACGTTATCTTTATTAATTAAATTAAATATAATCTTTTATTTTTTGTAAGCATTTGTTAGATTTACATTCAATACAATAAAACGAATAAAATAATAGTTTAGATTTATAATTAAAATTTTTATATCTTGTTTTTTTAATTTTACGCCATTGTTTCATATTATTTTTCAAAACAAATCCAAATACATAATACATGTCATTTTTTATCAAACGCCTTACATATGTATCAAAAGAAAATCGTCTATTTAATTTTAAATGATTACCATAAATCGTATTATTTAAATTTTCGAAATGTTCATTATTATATTTATTATAATTTTCACAAGATAACAAACATTTTACATGAAGAGGAATATAATCATAAATAATACTTAATAATTCTTCTGGTAAAGTATCCATACTATTAATTATAAATAATACATTTATAATTAATTATTTAACATGTTCCTTTAACATTTGTTAGCCCATCCCATTCTATTTCACATTGCTTAGCAAAATTACATCTTTCTTTTCTACCCTTCATACCCTGATACTTTTTAGCGGAAAAATTATGTTCACCCGCACAGGTTCCATTTCCTAAACCAGGTCTATTCTCGCATTTTTGTCCGCCTTTGTTAATCCAATAATCTGGACATGGTGGGACTTCAGGTGGATACAATTGATTTTCTTTGAATTTAGCCATCATTAGTGCCATTAGTGCCATCATAATTAAAAAAATTACAAGAGCAACATGAGCGACTTGTTTTTGAAATGCTCCGTCTGCCATATATTAATTATCAAGATAATTTATTTTTAATTATCATTATTTTATCTCTATTACTAATATAATGAATAACGGTAGAGTTAATATTATGGGTCCTAATCATTCTGAAATATTTAAACTATATGAACAAGTTCCTCTTAATAATGAATCCACTTCATACAAAGATGCTATGGCTGGTAATTGGCAATCCACAGTATTGTCTGAAGCATTCTTTTCTGCTGAAAATATTAGGATCATACAAAATGCTATAAAAGCAGCTGTTTATCATATGTCTAAAACAATGTATGTTATTGGTGACCAAAATGAAGATACTTTAAAAATAATAATGAGAAGCACATTTTTACAGTATTCTTCTAATAAACCGCATCGTATAACAGAACAAATTGTTGCTTTGAATAAACTTGTCGTCGATTATTGTGCTCCACAAATATTAAGTGAAGCAAAAGCATATACAAGATACAAACATGATGTCAGTACAATCGCAACACCTATGGAAAGACCTAAATCAACTATGCATACCAATACATTATACTTTAAAGGTTGGTTCTAATACACATAAATTAAAAAATTTATATTTATGTTTATTTATTTAAGCTTTAATCTTCTTCTTTTTCTTAGTTTTCTTTTTAGATTTTCCATCTCCCACCAATCTATCTCTTCTCTCAATACAATATTTATCATAAACTTTTTCAAATTCATCTAAGTCTTCTAACCATAATTCTTGTATAGACGTTTTGTTTAACTTTTTATATTCTTGCAATTTTATTTCCTTATCTTTAATTAATTTAGCAATATTCTCTTCTTCTAAACTATCAATCGTCATAGTTCTTAGATATTTATATTCTTCGTCACCATCAATAACAGTATAATTTCTTGACTTCAACAATTCGATAACGTCGCTCTTCTTTTTCTTTCTCAAATCAATAACTTCTTCACACTGTTCTTTAATAAATCTTGCTTTATTTGATAATATAGCTATAGCCCTTGATAATATTTTCAACAAATATGCTTTTCTATCCTTATAACCATTCAATCGAATAGGATAATACTTTTTAATGATATCTTCTACAGTATAATACTTATGTAATTGCTGTTTTTCATCAAACAAATACATATTACTTGTAGTCCTACTTGTAGTAAGTTTCAACACTTTTTCTAACATATTTATATTTTTATCCACTTTCTTAGTTAACAAATCAGATAATACTCCAGGAACAAATTTAATTTTGAAATCTATCAAGGCATCAGTGCTGTCATCTTGAATATTTCTTATGACTGCTTTCTTCTTTTTATCATCCATTAATTTCTCCAAATCTTCTTTGAAATTATCCGTCCAATATCCAACTGGAAGTTCTGTTATTTGTATTGTGTCCGATGATATAATTTTATATTTGCCTTTAAACAAATATTTCAAATATTTCTTACCATCATCCTTATGAACAAATTCTGATTTAATAATCTCTCCTTGAAACCCTTCATAATATGGTTCTATTGATGGATATGTTGTTTCGCCCTTCAACATATTTCTAATATATTGACACAATGACTTGACATTGTAAGACATTACATCTTGACTAAAACCAGTTCCAATACCTTTACCACCATTTACTAATATCATTGGTAATATTGGTAAGTAGAAATCAGGTTCTACAGGTGTTCCATCATCATCTAAATAATTTAATACTTTATCGTCAGCTTCTGGAAATATATTCCTGGTTAGTTTATTCAACAGTGTAAATATATATCTTTCACTCGCGTGATCCTTTCCTCCAGCTAATCTGGTTCCAAATTGTCCATTAGGCATTAATACATTTATATTATTCGATCCCATAAACTCTTGTGCTAATTTTACAATAGCCATATTTAAACTCATCTCACCGTGATGATATGCTGAATGTTCGCTAACATAACCTGAAAATTGTGCTACTTTAATTTCTTTTGTCAAATTTCTTTTAAATGCCGCATATATTATTTTCCGTTGACTTGTTTTGAATCCATCAATTAAATTACAAATAGACCTCTCACAATCATACTTCGCAAAATGTATTAACTCTCTATCGATAAAATCTTCTACTGGACATTTCTTTTTTTCAATATCTAATCTCGCATCTTTATCATAACCACTCAACCAGTCTTTTCTGTCGTCTGCTCTGGTTTTATTAAATGCCTTATCAACAGCATCCTGTGATTCCTCGCCTGTAAAATTAAACATTATAAATTTCTTCTTGGCAAAATACTCTTTAAATTCTTTACCCGTGCTCGTTCCTAATCCTTTATAATACTTAATCTTCCATCCTTTACCATTATCATGTTCTTTCTTCCAATCTTCATATTGTTTCTCATTATAGAATGATTTCTCACTCTTACCTTTTGTTGCTTTAATAATTGGAGTATTCATATAACCCAGGAAATCATTCATTTGAAATAAATCATTCCATTGAGAACTAAACAAATTGATAGTCAATCCTTTAATATGATGTCCATCTAAATCCTGATCTGTTAATATCATTATCTTTCCATATCTCAATGTTTTCTTCATATCTTCTTTATTTTTAAATCTTTTACCTGTTTGTAATCCCATTATTTTTTTGATATTAGCAATTTCTGTATTGTTATTGATTTTTGATGTAGCAGCATCCAATGTGTTCAATAATTTCCCTTTTAATGGAAATATGCCAAACCAATTTCTATCTTCTTTCGACAATCCTGACATAACACCTGCCTTAGCTGAATCCCCTTCTGTCAAAATCAATGTACATTGCATAGAACTTGGACCACCTGCTTTTCCAGCATCAACCAATTTTGGTATACCTCTTATGCTCCTACTCTTTCTACCATCCGTTGATTTAGCTTGTTTCATCTGTTTCACTTCATTCAAACTAACAGCGGCATCCATTACACCCATTTTAGCCAATTTATCAATGGTTTTATCTGTGATTTCAAATTTTGAACCAAATTTGCTATAAGGTGTATTCATAAAATCTTTAGTTTGTGAATCAAACGCAGGATTTTCAATCATACAATTAACAAATACAATCAATTGTTCTTTTATAGTAGTGGCTTTAACTGTAACTTTCTTCTTTCTTTTAATATACTCAATCATTTTCTTACAAATCTGATTAACTATATAATCAACGTGCTTCCCTCCTTTTCCTGTATAAATACCATTAACAAAACTTACTTGTGAAAATTCATCCAATGGAGATAGACCAACAACGCATTCCCATCTATCACTATTCTGAAATACTCTTGGAGAATCTTCCTTATTTCCAATATACATATCCGCATATTGTTCAAATGATTTTAACTGTATTTCATTCCCTTGAATCTTTACTTTTAATGATTTCTCTGTTACTGCAGCAACATCAAATGCTCTCTTTCTCAACAAACTCCAAATGTCATCTGTCATACCATTCAAACCAAATTTCTCATAATCAGGTAACCATCTTACTTTAGTGTAAGGTTTTCCTGTATATTTTTCTATTTTTGGTTTATGAATTTTAGATAGATTTGCTTCTACTCGCTGTGTATATTTCAACTTTCGAATATGATCTACCGTTTCAATTTCACCCCACTTAGCAAATACAAATACCAATTTGATTCCAAATCCATTTTTACCACCTACTAATTTCTTTTCTTCATCGTCATAATTCGTAGATGTTCTCAAATGCATAAATATCATTTCAGGTATCCATAGCTTATCTTTAGGATGCATCGCAACGTCAATACCATTACCATCATTCATTATCTCGATTACATTGTCATTACAACTAACTTCAATATTTTTTACAAGATTTTTCTTTTTCTCTTTCGATAATTTCATTCTAATGTGATGATCACGAGCATTTACAATAGCTTCATCAAAACATTTATATAATCCTGGAACCCATTTAACTACTTTGTGTTCGAAAGCAGTATTGTCATCGTTTAATGCCCATGTTTCAAGGTCATCGGTTTCAATCGCACCAATATAAGTATCAGGTTTCTTTTGTATATGTTCTAAAGCAGTCATAGACTGATATTGTTTTGCAAGTTTATTACTCATGGTCGCCATTTATTACAATATCTGTATGTATTTATATCATTTCAATTTTATTATTAATATTCCTTCTCATATTAATAATAACCTAATAAGGACCAGAACCACCTTCTCCATCCCCATAATCCTCTTTTTTCCATTTCTAATTTTAGTCTTTCTTTAGCACCCTTCAATAAATGTTCTAATTGTTTTACCTCTTCGACTGTTTCCATTAATTGATTCCTCATTATAAAATTATTTATTATTTCTATATCTTCTTCTGGTTCCATCATATATTTACTTTAGAACAAAAAATTGCGTTTAATTATTTTCTACACAATTAATATAATGGTAAATAATGTTTACAACAAAGATGGCGCATCCATGGTTGGTGGTAAAAAATACAAAATCACTGTTGGATCGCGAAGAGAAGTGTGGAATGGTACTGCCTACAAAACCGGTTACGGTAAAAAAGGCTTGAAAAGAAGTGACTTGATCAAAAACAAACACGGACGCATTGTTTCAAGAAAGAAGCACGCCTATGGTAAAAGCAAAGGTCTTAAACAATTGCATGCCAAAGGTTATTTTACCAAGAAAGGACATTTTGGATCTATTAAAAAGGGTAAAACCGCTAAGAAAAGAAAGAGCAGAGGCAAAAGATGCAGACATAAATCTGGACCTAAAAAAGGTAAATACAAGAAATGTAAAACCAAGAAAAGACGTTAAATAATATTTGAAACCTATTAAATATTATTTTATATATTTTTATAATGGATATTAGTAATTGCGATGGTTTAGAATTTCTAAAAACATTAAAAAACAACAGTATTGACCTTGTATTAACAGACCCCCCTTATATTATATCGAAAGATTCTGGAATGAATAAATTTACAGAACAAGTAAAATCTATAGAAGAACAAGGAAAAAATGTAAAAACAGAAAAGGAATGGAATGATTATAAATTAAAAAATAAAATTAAAAGTGATAAGTACAAAGAAAATTATCTTAAATATGGCAACACATCAGGCAAAAAGTATGGTTATAAAACTGATTATGGAGATTGGGATAAAGAGTTCACTATGGAAAAATTGGAAGAATTTATAGAATTATTTTATAGAAAGTTGAGAAAGGGTGGAACATGCATTATTTTCTTTGATCTATGGAAATTAACTTCTTTAAAAATAGCAATGGAAAAATACAAATTTAAACAAATTAGATTTATAGAATGGATAAAAACTAATCCTATCCCATTAAATCAATCTGTCAATTATTTATCAAATACAAGAGAAATCGCTCTTCTTGGTGTTAAAGGTGGGAAACCTACTTTCAACTCTAAATATGATAAAGGTATTTATGAATACCCAATACAGAATGGTAAGGGTAGATTTCATCCCACACAAAAAAGCATCCCTTTATTTGAAGAACTGATAAAAAAGCACTCAAATGAAGGAGATATTGTTTTGGATACATTTTTGGGTGGAGGCACGACAGCAATAGCTTGTAAAAATACAAAAAGAAAATTCGTTGGATGCGAGATTAATAAAAGTTATTTTGAAAAAATAAAATTGATTTAAATATCTATATTTATAAATATTTAAATGACTGATTATCACTCAAAAGGACAATATTTCACTGAAGATATTAATCTACAAAATCATGTAGTTAATTTAATATTTAACATACCAAACAAAATATTAGAACCTTCTATTGGTAGAGGGGACCTTGTTTGTCGAGCAAATAAAAAATTTAAAAATATACCCATTGATATGTACGAAATAGATGAAGATATAGCTTTATTAGAAGGTATAAATAAAGATGATATTGTATATGGCGATTTTATGAATCAAAATATCAATATAAAATACGATACTATTATTGGGAATCCACCTTATGTTAAAACAAATAAAGGTAATTTATATGTGCTTTTCATAGATAAATGTTATCATCTATTGGAAAATAATGGTGAGTTAATATTTATTGTTCCAAGTGACTTTTTAAAACTAACAAGTGCTGTTAAAATAATAAAAGAGATGATGTTGAATGGAACTTTTACACATATTATACATCCCAACAAAGAAAATTTATTTAAAAATGCTAGTATTGATGTTATAGTTTTTAGATATTGTAAAAATAAATCATTGCCAAAAAAAACGTTACTGAACGATACTGTTAAGTATCTTATAAATACAGATGGATTAATTACATTTTCAGATTCACTTGAAACACAAGATCATTTATTTAAAGATTACTTTAAAGTAGCAGTTGGTATGGTCACAGGTAAAGAAAGCGTATATAAAAATGACGAATTAGGCAATATTCAACTATTAAATAAAAAAAATGTAAGGGATAATTATATTCTTATTAAAACCTTCCCAACGGGCAAAGAAAAATTAGATAATTATCTAGAAAACAATAAAGAAATATTAATCAATCGTAAAATAAAAAAGTTTGATGAAAGTAATTGGTTTGAATGGGGTGCCCCAAGAAATGTTAAATTAATAGAGGACAATATAGGTAAGGATTGTATTTATATATATAATCTTACAAGACAAGAAGAAGTTGCTTTTATTGATAAAGTGCAATATTTTGGTGGAGCACTATTAATGCTGTTACCAAAAGAAGAAATAGATTTAAAAAAAGTGGTTAGTTATTTGAATAGTGAGAGATTTAAGAAGAATTTTACTTACGCGGGTAGGTTTAAGATAGGTCATAGACAATTATCTAATAGCCTATTCTGTCATACTCATTAAAATCATAAAAGCTTGCGCTCTCTTTCTCGCACAATCGCGAAATAATCCAACAATAAAATCTGCTTTCTCTTCATCAGTTCTTTCGACAGTAATTATATTTTTTTTTAATTGTATTGGATTACTTGGGTTAGTAACGATAGAGGATGATGAAATATCAGTTAGAGAACAAAACACCGTTTTTTGTGGGCTATTCTTGTAATATATTAAATAATGATATGGCTTGGCGCATTTTTTTGGTTTTTCTTTTATAATTTTATTAGCCAAACTATTCCAGGTTGATTTTTGAGTGCTACCAAATAATACAAAATTAATTGTTTTTGGGCCACCACCATTAAAATTACCCGATTTTTGTGGGTTAACCATCTTAACGTTAATTGGAAATTCTATACCATCAATTACAACTGTAATATCTCCAAACTCACGATTACACCCTTTCTCTAAAAAGTGAATATTAGGAAATCTCTTTCTTATTTCATCTGTAACCGCATCTTCACATTTCAAAGATTCCAAACGACCATCCTCATCTCCAGTTAATGGTATTTTAATTGTGTCCAGCATTTCGCATATTTGCTTTCCAAGTGTGGCGATTTTTTGTTCTGTTGTTTGTGTACTCATGATTAAATCTTACTCGTATTTTCTTTTATTGATTTAGTCTTTTTAAAAAAATCAAATCATTTTTTCATGGCGATTTCAAGGCATTTTTAAAAATCCTTATAAAAATGAAGCATTTTTAGAAAAACTACGTTCTTGGGGTAAAAATATATAAATTTTTATTAACACATTTAAATAATTAATATTAATCATTTAATAATATTAATTACCAAAACTCTTTAAGAACCTTGTTATTTTTTAAATATTCTGAAGATATATTATTTTCCATATATTTTTCAAAATATTTCTTACTTACTATATTAGTAAAATTTTGACTCGCATAACTACAGTATAACTTATAGATTTCCAACATATTATGATTCTTCTCTTTTAACTTTTCTTTGGTGTTTTCTATAAATTTTTGAATATCATCATTTTTATTCCACAATTTACAATTTATGTTTAGCAAATTCTTTCCAACTATTTTTACTTCAGGAAAAAAATGCATTATAATATTCAATAGTTGATATTCATTCACCGTATTTTCTTTGTTACCATTTAACCATATAGTAAATAATTCATTTATCTCACTTATTTCATATTCTCCGTTTTTATCTTCTACAATTGTTTCTTTCCAAAAACTTCGACAATGTTTTATCCCTATTAGGTAATCACTCGTCATATTATGATAGTCTCCTATTTTAGAAAAGAAATCTTGTTTATACATTATCAAAGGCATATTTTTATTCTCACAGAAAATCTTCCATATGAAATATAATTCTTCTTGGGTCAAATGACCCTCATTACTTTCTTTTAAAAAATTATCTTGGAACTCTTTTACTATTTCATCTTGATTTTTATCTTTCAAATACAATACTTTCTTTTTTATATCTTTACACTGTTTTTCAATATAGTTTTCAGAACCATTATACCTGTTCGAATAGTGAACACCAACTATAAGTATGTTCAAAAAATTATTTTTTACAAAATTATTCCAATATGATATATTTCTAATACTTTTTTTAAATTTTATCAATCTACTCTTATTGTAACTATATCCTCTGTATTTGAATTTAAATTGACTCATTAGTTCCTCACCAAAATAATCATTATAATATACATTCAATTCAGTTAGAAACTCGCGCGATAATTCTGTAACATAATACAATAATTCATTATTAATTTTACAAACACTATCGCCAATAGCAGCTAAAAAATATTTTACTTCTTCTCTTGTTTTAAAAAACAATGGACAAAGAAATTCTATTATATTTTGTATTGTCAATGATTCGGGTATAGAATTAAATACATCGTTATTAATAACATTTCCTACTGCTCTTTGTGCTATATTATGTTTAAATTTACTTAATTTTGGATACTTGTGTGGGTTTAAATCTGTTATAATTTCGTGCCAAATATGATCTATACTACAAATATCATAATTAAGACCATTATATTTTATTATTATATTTTCATCGTTTCTTCCAACACATGAATAATACTTATTGTTATTCTTATAAAAAAACGTTGAAATATATTCTACAATTTTATCCTCTATTTCTTGTTTTTCTTTTTTTTCTTCTTCATACATATCCATCATATCATTTATGTCTTCTGTAACATAAGTTTTTAACCGCGTTAAACCTTCACTGTCATTCTCGTAACGTTTGTATAAAGCTGTGATATTTTCTATTAATTCGTTCATTTATTAATATTAAAATATTGTATTTATGTTATTTTTTAATTTTTATTTCTATTTAAACACATAAATATTTATTAGGTTATATATGGCTTCTGTTGCAAATAACAGCGAGGGTAAAGTCCTTGAAATTAAAACAGTTCAAATCGCGCCTTTTCGCACATTAATGACAGCATTAAAAGATATATTATTGGAAACTAATATTACGTTTAAACCCGATGGTATTCGTATTATTAATATGGATAAATCTCATACTATCTTGGCTCACTTGTTTCTTGATGCTACCAAATTTGAATATTATTATTGTAAATACCCAAAGATTATTATTGGCGTAAACATGTTTCACCTATTTAAACTTATTAATACTATTGATAATGATGATACATTGACTATTTATATTGATGAAAATGAATATACTGATGGTATTGTTGATAATTTGGGTCTTCGTTTTGAAAATGGCGATATTCGTCAATTGAAAGATCAAAAATTGAAACTAATTGAACCAGATGAAGAAGAACTTGAATTGCCCGATGTTAAGTTCTCATCTGTTATTAATCTTCCTGCTTCTGACTTCCAGAAAATTATTAGAGATTTGTCTAATATTTCTGATAGACTTGAAATCAAATCTGCCGGTCAGGAGTTGATCTTCGAATGCCAAGGTTCTTGGGCCAAGGCGAAAATCATTAGATCGGAGTGCGATGGCAACATGGAATTCCAACATAAGCCGGATGAAAACAAGGTCATCCAGGGTGAATTCAGCTTAAAAAATCTTAGCTATTTCATCAAATGCACCAACTTATGCTCTTGTATCGAAGTGTACCTTGAAAATGATTTACCCCTCATCGTTCGCTATGCTGTAGCCAGCTTAGGTAGTATTAAATTAGCCTTAGCGCCATTACCAAGTTCATAATAAAATTAAAAAAATTTATTTAATTTTATTTATTCATAATATCCTGGTTAATGATAAATTTATTTTTTATAAAATCTGTATCGATTATAGTTAATTCTTTTTTATTATCAAAAATCCACCATTCAAAAGCATATCCTTTATTAATAACGCATTCAGCTTTTTTAATGTTTTTTTTTATATCAAGTTGATGGGTCCATACTGATTTGACTTCTATTATTTTATTATTTCTCAAAAATGGTATATCTGGAAAATAGACCTTATGTTTATTATTAAGCATATATTTAAATATTAAGTTTTTAAATTGGTCATCATTATAATCGTTATATGTATAATTAAATTTATCTTCCAATATTTTTAACGCATAAATCTCATCCCCTTGACAATGAATACTTTCTTTTGTTTTAAAGCTATATATTTTTCTTACATATCTGTTTGAAATCATTTTATCATGAAATTCTTGAAGTTGTGCCACATATGGCGAACCATATCTTTCTGTATTCGTATTTTCTCGTTTTTCGTTAATTCTCTCTTGTTGCTCCGGGGTTCGTTTAGATGCGGTTTTTATCTGCTTTTGTATTTGAATTTCTTTATAATTATTACCAAATCTTTTAATATTCGTATCCTTTTGTTTCTTTTTTATCTCATCACCATTATCTTTCCATGCTTTTTTCATACGCATCGAAATACTATTACGTATTCTCTCTTGTTGCTCCGGGGTTCGTTTAGATACGGTTTCTTTATTTTTTTGAGAATTGTTATAATTTTCATTTCCGTATTTATTTTTTTTTGTAATTTTTCTTTTTTTAACTGCGATTACAACATTACAATTTTTGCAATGACAGTTATTTATAGCGCTAAGCACTCCCTTTTCAAATGTATTTCCACAATAACATATACCTTTCACTCTCATTGTGTGTAAAATTTTTTTTATTTCATTAATATTTATTTCATTAATCTTTATAATTTTTGCTCCATCTTTTTTCTCTTGAATTCTTAAGTCTTTTAACCAATCACGTTTTGGCATATTAATTTAAATAGAAAGTTGTATTTAAATTAATTGCATAATACTTTATCCAAGCTCAGATAGGAACTCAAATAAAAGCTGGACTTGGGCGGTGGAATTAAAAAATTTATTTAATTTTATTTATAATTTTCAGCAACCATTTTACAATTTTTTATAAAATCTTCATTTGAACTATCCCCTTTCATGATATTAAATATACAACATACTAATTGTATTTCTCCTTCTACATAATTTCCGTTTTTACTATCTATTCTATCAATAGATAATAACATAGGGGATCCCTTTTTCCAATTCATTTTCTTACCACTTAAAACACAAATACCTTTTTGTTTTTCCCATAAATCAAGTATATAATCAACGGTTAAATTTAATTTAATTCTACCTTTTTTTACTCTTACATCGTGTTTCTTTCTCACAAGAAGACATTTAACATATTTTTTTAAAGACCATTCTTCTCTCGTTGGTCCTTTGGATTTTTTTGGCAAAATACCGCATTCTCTCCTCTTCTTTCTCATCTTTTCTATTATTTTTTCTTTATTTTTTTCATAATAACTTGGCTTGTCTATTTTTTTATATAACCTCCATCTTTTTTGTATAATACGAACTGATTTTAATTTATACCATTTACTTTTCTTTTCATATACGTTTTTCTGTTTATGAGGATTGCGATATTTTTTTCCATCCCATTTTCGAACACTACCGTCTTTAAATATATAACACATATCTTTCTTTTTTTTATCACGAGTCTTTTGATATGGATTTATAAAAGAACCCTCTTCTGCGTTTTTAATCTTGTTTGCCAACCCTTCATGAAACATTTTTGCTATTTTAGTTAATTTAATTTCAAAAATATCCGCAAATCATTTCAATTTTATAGCTTGATAGGAACTAAGAACGAAGCTGGACTTGGGCGGTGGAAAGATTAAAAAAGTTATTTAATTTTATTTATTATTTTTTATTTTTATTTATTGAAGGGAAATATTTGTTCACTATTGTATCTATGTATTTACTCTCGTTTTTCTGACAAATTTCATTATATAATTCAACATTTACTAATTTTGGTTTGGAACCAGCACTTTCATATGATACAACTTTATGATATTCTTCGTTAGTCGGTATGATTTCATTAAACGCATCAATATAATCCTTATTTTCAGGTTGGTAATAAATTTTTAAATCATCATTTCCTCTTTTAACATTAATATGATGAAATGTTGGAAATGTATTACCAGGACGGTCTAAATCAATTACACCCTCGTGTGTCGTAGAGTGTGGAAATATATGTTCAACACTAAATACGTTGTTAACCACATCTATAGGGGCTTTTTTCATAAATACGAGACTATGAAGTAGTCTGTATCCAGCATTCCATTTAGTGCGATTCCTTTTTGGTCCAGGATTATTAGATTGACGGACAAAATATTCAACCAGATTACGGAATTTCTCTTCTGTGATCATGTCATCCACTTTATTAATAATATCATCTGTGTCATCCCACAACCCAACCCAATGACCTGATACGGCCAACGGATTATCCACGTTAAAACGTTTTTTATCCTGAGTATTCTTAACGAGACTCGTTAATAGATTGTAAACAATAGCTATCTTTAATTTTAATTTTATATCTTTTTCATCCATTTCAGTATTTCTCCTATTCTTAATACACTTATATAAAACTAATAATCTATTGTCGCCCATCCTATACATCCAATTTTTTGATTTAGCATCATACAACGCATTTGTAATGTTAGTAGGTGCTATATCTAACAATGTTTCTTTTATCAAATCCATAGTATAAGTCACTTCTTCACAGAACTTTTCCATATTCTCATCAGTGCAAATATTTGGTTTTATTCCTTGTCCTAAGTCATCGACATTATATGAACACTCATAAAATTTCATTATTAAAGGATAACCTTTTCCGTCCTCTTTTGTTTCGTATCTTTCAATTATACCACATTCATCATCTTGAGTAAATTTCGTATCATTTACTACTTTATTAGTTAGTGCTACCATTATATCAAATGGATTAAATTGATAAGTAGATGGGTCAATGCTATATTGTTCTAACACCTCCCAAATCTTATTACGACCATCGTAATATTTTTCTACGTATGGTAACAATTTATATTTGTACTGATTGGACAATTCAATCATTACAAATCTTAGAGTAGATGATAACTGTGCGCCTATAGATAATCCAGAGGTATATTTATTCATATCCTTAAAATTCTGGTTCAATTCCTTCTTGTTATATCCTCTAAATATATTAAATGGAATTTTAATGTCATCCATGAAATTAATAGGCACCTTTTTAGAAACAACCTTGCCATTTTTTCTCTGTGTTTCTTCTTTATACCCAAACAACTTCTTCCAATTCATAATAGTTTTCTTTAATTTTATCCATTTTTTTTGATTTTTTTCCAATATTGAAAGTAATTTTTTATCATCATCATCATCTCCATCCCAAAGATCGTATTCGTTTGACCACTCCCATAGAATTTTATATGTGGCACGATTCATGAAATAATTCTTAAGACATTTTCGGTCTTCTTCTTCTTCTATCACTTCATCAATACTATCCATTATATTTTCAAATGTAGCAGGAAATATCAAATATGGTCTTATAATAAAATTCAATATCGCATTTGTTCTGTTGTTACCATCAATTAACTGGTTAATACCATCATAATTACCCATAGAAATAGGTTGTTGTGCGTTACAACTTAGATATAAAAACGTTATAAATGCTTCCATACTGGGGGTAGATTGTTTTTTTTTGTCCAAACAGATTATCCATCTTGCCGCTCTCTGAAAGTCTGGCTTACCAAGTAATTTGCTAATATACATATCGTATATTTGTTTTGGTGTATATACCTTGGGTTCGATATTCTTATTCGCACGACGAATAAGTTCATCTTCACTGAGTTCTCTGCTTTCATGTGTCATTTTTGATATTGTTGTCATACTGTAATATATTAACATACAGACATGTAAAAATATTACATCAATTTTTTTGTTCAAGGTAACTTTACCTTACCTTGAAATAAAAAGGTAGTTATAAGTCTCATTATATCACCGTTTCTAAGGCTGGCACAAGGGGTTTTGGAACATCATTTTTATCCTCAAACTCTTTCTCTTCAACATTAATTTCTGTAATCTCTATGCCATTCTCTGGAGGTCGATGATCAACATCAATCACATTGAAACTTTGGAACTCTGTCATGTAGGCACTGAAAGCTCGCACATTTTTCTTTGAGTCATTTGATATATATACTGAATTATTCAGTTTCATCAATATCAATATCACAAATCCTAAATAACTTGTCAATGTAGTTGAACCTGCTGAATTATTAAACAATACTATCGTTGACAATATCAAATTCAATATATACACACCAGCAGCATTCATCGAAAATATATAGTATCTGTTATTTATCTTATCTAAAGCTACTTTAAAATCTGGATGTTGGTCCAAAACTAAAGCCAAATTATTATCACCATGGTCTTTATCAATATCTAAATGATGCACACACCAATTTTCCCTTTGTAACTCAGAATGATAACATAACATAAAAGATATTAAACTAACAAAATTAATAAATAATGTCGCGACATGCAATTCATCAGTTTTAGACAAATTGTCTGTTAAAGAACATACCCCCTCGCCACATTTTTGTGGGACAAACAAAACCAACATTGAACCCATAGCAACCTTGTAACTCTGTAACAAAAAAATTAATGCGATTTTCAATCGCTCTTTCGTATCAACATCAATTTTCATTTATATATTTATTGAATATAAATATTTAAATAATATAATTATATTTTAAATATGTCGTCTTATGAATCATTAAAAAATGTATTTGGAGAATTTATATCATTTAACGAAGAACAAATAGCAAATAAAGTTAATATATATATTTCTAATTTTGATATAAAAAAATTCAAAAAAAAGGAAAAATTATTAACAGAATACGTTCTATTCATTATATTTAAAATCAAAGAAAGACTACCAAAAAACACCGATGTACATGTTTATATGAAAGGCGTAACTAAATCTCATTTTTTTCCACTTTATTTAAGTAAAGTGCTAAAACCTCTTAATAATATTTTAAAAAATGAAAATTCACCTAATTTACTTAAAAATGCATATATATATAATCTTGGAAAAACAGGACTCGTTATATGGAATGTTGTAAAACATTTATTTCATAAAGACACCATAAAAAAAATAAAAATAATGAATTAATAAATCCTTCTTGTTCTCTTTTTTGGTTTTTTTACATGAACCCAATCGCCAACATTCTTTAATCTTATCCTGAATTTGCGTGTTCTTTTATGTCTATGATTTTTACATTTATTAATGTAAACATTATTGCCCCCACCTTTTTGAGATTGTTGAATCGGTCTCGCATAGTCATAATGTAGGTCTTTGTATATAATTGTATGCTTATTTTTTTCAAATGGAGGTCCAGGATACATAACCCGCCATTCATTGTTCATCCATTCAATAATCTGTATTTTTTTATTCTCCATTTCTTCAAATGCCATTACTTCATATCGACTACCAAATCTTGCTCTTGGATTATCTACATCTGGTCCGGTAGCTGTCATTAACTTTTGATATCTCATAATTTCATTTTCCCCCTCTTTTGGTGCATACATTTTTTCCCCCGCCTGCGCCTTATCCGGGTCGCCATGTGGTTCTTCTAATATAGATTCGCCATGTATTTGCCAAAAATTTAAGTTTTCTTTAATTTCTACACCACGTGACACAAGTGTTACTCTTTCTCTTTTACTCGCATCTGTTGTAACGTATTCAACAACCATTTCTCTCAATTGTTTTATTTCATCGTCATCGGGTTTTTCTTTTCTATCCGGATTACTAATATAAGCTAATGCTACAAATAAACAATCGCCATCGGGTTCAATCTTAACTCTTTCCAGACCCATCTCTTTTAGTTGTTGGTATGGAGCTTTGGGACTCTTAATAGATTGATCATAAACTTCATCAGTTTCTTGAGTCCCTTCTTTTTGACGTTCCATTTCTTGATTTCTTTTAACAGCTTCAATCATACAAGTAATAGTAATATTCTTTGTCCCATCAAATTGTTCTTTTATTATTTTTATAATATCCTCAGGTTTTTTACCTTCACTTACTAATTTTTTAACGCGCTCAAATTTATCGTCTGGATCACTTATAAGCTTATCCATATTTTTACATAATTCATCAGCTCGTCTATCAGTATCTTGATTTTCTTTTTCCTCTCTTTCTAATTCATTTTGTAAATCTATTAATTCGCCAGAATCAACACTGCTCCTTTCCGAAGGAGGAGGAGTTTCACTATCTTTCCTCTCTAAATTTAAATCAGGTTTTAAATCAGGTTCTTCATCTTTTTCAGGATAACCTTTATTGACTGGTAATTTATCAGGTGACTCTTTAACAACAGGCTTTTTAACAAGTATGGGTTTCCCTTTAATCTTCATTGCTTTATTCATATTTTCCAATTCTTTATTATATTTTTCCTCTCCTTGTTCAATTAAATATTTAAGTTTAATATGATTATTTTTATCCACTTGTTTAAAGGGGTTTTTTGGTTCTGGAAACCAATAACTCGGAAAAATACCAGAAGTTCCAGGAATTTGAATTCTACTTATTTTCATATTATTCATTTTTTTTTTGATTTCATCTATTGAATATATTTTTTTATTAAATTTCCATATCTGTGTATCCCCATCCTTTTTAACCTCAAGCGCTTTTATATGATTTACAAAAATAAATGGTCTTCCAGAATCTTTTGGCCAGCCTTTATTCATATTCTTAGGTGTTTCAAAAAACCCATGTTTTTTAGATTCCTTTTTATACTCTTTTATTAAATCCTCTTCAATATGCCATTGTTTAACAAATGGTGGTAATATGTTTCTCGAATCATTTATAAATTTACGAAAATCTATATGATATATTCCATCCAATGCGTTTGATAAAATATTACCTCTCAAATTACCAACCCACCCTTTATTGTATGCTTTTATTTTTTCAATACTATGTCTTTTATTTTTTTCAAAATATATTCTTCTATCATTTTTATATTTTTCCCAAATTTCAATTAAATTATTTACAACAGTTATTCCCGGATGCTCTTTTTTTAATGCATCTAATCGGGATTGTTTCATGTATCCATTTTTATATAAAATTAATGATTTATTAAATAATTTATCAAATTCTTTATTGAAGTTTTTGATACTACCGTGTTTTTTTTCTATTATATCTATGCAGTAATCAAAATGTTTTACATATGTTTCATTTACATTAGTAGTTAGTGGATTAAGAAATACACCAGAACGAAATGTATGTGGATTGGGTGGGGCTTTTTTTATCTCCTTGCCTGTTTCATAGTCTCTTTCTATGTATGAAACAAAAGTTTTTTTATTTTTATAGTCTATTATCCAACCATCATTCTCACCTGTTCCTAATAATCCCATCTCACTACGTTTCATAGGACCTTCCATTGTTAATGAAGTGCGATAAAGATTTCGATCTCCAGTATCCACAAACATTTTCATCATTTGTCCGTTTTTATTAAATTTCTTCATAGGGTCATCGTCATCTCTATTATTTAGATAATATGCTGATCTCATATTTTTCATATGTATTCCCCAATATAATATCAATCCGTCTACGCCATACTTGTGTATACATTTCCAAAAATGTTTGACAGTATCATTACCAGCATTAAATCTATCCATCAAACCGATATGAGGTCCATTTGTAAAAATAAACATATTAATCAACCATTTGGCAATAATGTCATAATAATTCATGGCCGTTTCTCCAGAATCAAAAAATTTATTTTCTTCCAAAGCCACATCTCTTTCAGAATAAAGGATTTTACTTTCTTCTTCAAGTTTGCTAACAAGTAAAAAGGCTTCATAATTTTTATTGTCTTTTTGACTGCTATTGTTTTCAATTTCATGTGCTATTTGGTCTATTGTTAATTCTTTTTCTTTAAAAATATTATATTTATCTCTTTCTTGTTCCAGCCATTTTTCTTTATCCTTTTTTTTACCAGCATCAAATAAATCAGTTTCGTAAAAAAACGACTCGCCCATTTTCATGTCATCTAAATTTTTCACCTCTTTTTTTAGAGTACCAACTTTTTTTTTGTTTTTATCTTTCTGTCTTGCTTCATGTAAAAGTATATCGTGTTTAGTAAAAATATATGGATCAACAAATTTCAATAAAGAGAATAATTTTAAAGACATTTTATAGGAGAATTTGCTATCAAAATCCTTAAATTTCACAAAATCTTCTATTTTATTTTCAATCATAGTATAACAATATAAAGCAATAGCATCTTCTTTATTAAAAATTGGAGTGTGATTTTCTTTGGAAGTAACAAATAAAGCACTTATAAACATACTTGTATCCATTTGTGCCCAAATCGTTTTCCATAATCTATCTAATTTTACATTTTTTTCTCCATCGATTCTTTCTATTCTTTCTTCTTCTTGTTTTAACTTCTTACTAATTAAATCTTCTAAAACATTGTAATTTATACTTAAATTTTTTTCATTTCTTCTATAAATCTCTTCTATAAAGGTTTTATCTCTTAAAGTATTTTTACGATTACCTATAATATTCATTGACGTAGTAAAATCATATTTATTGTATGTATAATGTGGATTTTTATCAGCATAAAACATATAACTTTTAAATAAGGCCATCTGGATAATATTAAAATAGGCTTGTTCTTTATTAGTATTTTGTGCGTGTAATCCATAATTCCTTCCCACGAAACTAACAGCATTTCTATAAATATCTTTCATAATTTGGTCAAATTCCTGAATAAGTAATTTTTTTATTGGATTTGAAATAACAGATAAAGATTGTTTTTCTATCCACTTTCCAATATAGCTTGTTATCTCACGCTTGTCTTCTGGTAGTGAAACTATATTTTTATAATTTTCACTAACTTTAAAACGAAAAGGATTATATTTGTTTTCTTCAGTTTCAGGAAGAAAAAACTTTTCTTCGAATTTTTTAAATTTATTATTTATATCTTTATAATAATTTACATTAAACTCGATTTCTTGTAATAATTTACCCATACCTAATTCTTTTCTTTCTTTAGTTTTTTCATCTTTTTTTCTGTATTTTTCTCTTATTTTATTTTTTATTTCTTGTGTTTCTGCTAATATCTTTTGTTTTTCCTTTTCATCTATTTTATTGATTTCTTCATCTGTCCCTATAAATATATCATATACGGGAACTTTATGATGTGTTTTAATATTTTTATTACTATTTATATCTACAAAATCAGTTATTTTTTTATTTTTTGGAGGGAGTCTTGGATCTAATGTGAAACTATATTTTGTACCTTCGCCCGAAAATAAACTTGGGTTTACGGACTCTAATAGTTTAAGTTTTCTTGGCCCTATATCTGTTAATTTGAATTTTCTATTTTTACTCCCTCCTATATGTATTATGGCTCTTCTTGGCAATGACATTAATATATTTATTCAATAGATAATTAAATAAACGATAATATGTAAAGAATAAATTTAATAAATGGGATGTATAATTAATGGACAGTTTGGATTTAAACTTAGAAAACTATAATTTAACTGATTTATTAAACTTATTTAGATTAGATATTAATTTCCAAGAAAAGGAATTAAAAATCGCTAAAACAATAGCATTAAAAACACATCCAGATAAATCGAAACTTGATAAAAAATTTTTCGTATTCTTTATGAAAGCATATAAAAGAATAGAACAGATATATAATTTTCGAAAAAAGAAAGAACAGGATATATACAATGCTGAATATAGTTTAGATACTGGTGATATAACAAATGAAGGTGATAAGGAACTATTAAAAAAATTAGATGGGAAAAGTGTGAAAGACTTTAATAAATGGTTTAATAATATGTTTGAAAAAACAAGAGTTGGTGATGGTAGTGTAGATAAAGGATATGGTGATTGGTTAAAATCAGAAGACGATTTAACAAATGTTAAAGTATCCAGCACAAGTGAATTTGGAAAGTATTTTAAAAATAGAAAAAAAAATGCAAGAGAACTCATTGTGCATAGAGGTGTTGAAGAAAATGAAATTAGTGTGGGATACAATTTGAATAGAGAAGGTTTAGAAGAATATAGTTCAAGTATATTTAGTAAATTAAATTATGAGGATTTAAAAAAAGCACATACAGAAACAGTAGTTCCAGTTACAGAAGAAGATTTTTTGTCCAAAGAAAAGTATAAAAACGTTGACGCGTTATCAAGAGCAAGAGAGCAGCAAGATGTAACGGCAATATCACTTGCGCAATCGAATAGATTATTAGACGAGAGAAGAAGAAAAGAAACAATTATGACAACAAATACAGCTTATAATTTATTAAAACAAGATGAAGAAGTAAGAAGAATGAATGAAAAATGGTGGAGACATTTTAAACAATTGGATAATAACTAAATAAAATTAATTATTTATGATTAAATAATTAATATTAATAATTAATATATATGATAAGAAAAACAGAGGACGTAGCAAAATACATGATGATGTTTTTAATATTAACAGGAGTTGGATATTTATATGATAAATATAAAAAAAAATATGATGGTGATGATGAATTGAGCAAATACCATTTAGTAAAAAAATTTTTATTAAATGAGGATCCAACAATTGGTAGTATAAGTGGAAAACCAATTTTATGGGTTCATTCGGAATATTGTCCAAATTCTAAGAATTGGAGTTCTTTTTATTCAAGAAAAAGTAATAATTTAAATAAGAAATATGTGGAAATGTGTGTTGAAAGTATTGTGAAATATAGTGGTGATAGTTTTAATGTTTGTTTAATAAATGACGATTCCTTTTCAAAATTAATACCTGGTTGGCAGGTAGATATGGATAAACTTTCTGACCCAATAAAAAATCACGTGAGAATTTTAGCAATATCTAAAATTTTATTTTACTATGGTGGTATAAGATTACCAAACAGTACATTATTGTTAAAAGATATACTACCTCTTTATAATGAAATGTTACAATCCAGATGTATGTTTGTGGGTGAGATGGTTAGTAGAAATTCCACATCTGTTATGACGAGATTTTATCCTAATAATAAATTAATGGGGTGTAAGAAAAAATCACCAATGATGGATAAATTTATAAAATATATGGAATTGCTTTTATCTCGAGATAATACGGAACAGATAGATTTTGAAGGAGAACTGGATAGAGTATTATACAAAATGTGTGATGAACATGAAATTAACTTAATTGATGGATGTGCTTTTGGAAATAAAACAAAAACGGGTAAAACAGTTCTAATAGATGATTTATTGGGAAGTAGTTTTGTTGCTTTTGATAGAAATATGTATGGAATATATATACCAAAAGAAGACGTAGAAAAGAGAACTAAATATCAATGGTTTGGAAGATTAAATAGAGAACAGATATTAAACGCAAATACAACTGTTACAAAATACTTTTTAATTAGTGCAGGGCAATAAAATATTTTATTTCATAAGTAGATTTTAAATATATAATTTTTGACATATAAGGTATATGATGATATTTGGTTAATTGTCTTAAAATAGTGATAAAATTTTTATAAGTTTTATCTCTTTCTAAATAGAATTGTTTTGATTTGAAATAATGAGGCTTTATTTTACCATAAAATTCATCTAATTTATCCGGATTTTGTAATTTTATTTTCTTAAATGTTGTTTTGGAGAAAACATAAAAATTGTTTGTTACATCACAAAATTCTTTTAAAAAATCATAAATGATATCTTTTGAAAAAGTAGTTTTTATTATTTGACTCATGAATATATAATACTAACATTTTATTAATTTATTTGTGAATAATACCAATTCAATCTCATTTTCGTGCACGTTGTGGAATATTGAGATGTATTCGCATATAATTTTTATGATTTTATATTTTGTCTTTTCATCTATTATATCTGTAATTTTAATAAATATGAAGTAGTTATCTAATATATCCATAACAGAATACCCTTTTTTATAAATATCATAAATTTTATCTACAGCCTTCTCTAAATTTTTATCTTTTAGCCAATATTCAGTATAATGTTCAAACTCATAAAAACTTATATTTGTACATATTTCTTTAACCTTTTTTGTTCCTATATTACAATTTAATAGCTTGAATTTTTCTAAGTAATTAATAATTTGTCTAATTGAATTATTGCTAATATTTAATATTAGTTCCTGAGCATTTTTATCTATTTTGATATTTTCATTTTTTTTTATTTTATTAAATATCTTATTTAATAAATCTTTTTTGAAGGGTTTTATTTTTATAATACTACATCTTGATTGTAATGCATCAATTACTTTTTGTATATTTGTACAACTCGCAATAAAGTGTATATTATGGCTATATTTATCAATACAATTTCTAAAAACTTGCTGACTTTGTTCATTTATTAAATCAATATCATCTATTACTATCACTTTCTTTTTCATAGGTATATCGCTTCTTGTTTGGCTGAATATTCTTACTTCATTTCTATAATACTGTATTCCTTGGTCTTTCAAATTATTAATTGTTAAAACATTATTTTTTGGTATATTATCTAAATTGTAATATTCACGTATAGTAGCTTCTATTAAAGATGTTTTACCTGAACCATTATTTCCAATTAATAATATATTTAAGTTGTCCATATCAATCATAGTTTTTAATAATTTAATATAATCTGGATCAATAATAAAATCCGCATATTTTTGTGGTTGATATTTTTTTAAGAATGGAGTATTCATTAATACTTTTCGTTAAATAATGTTTAAGTTTATGTTGTCATAAATTATACAAATGAGTGATTATTATAAGACATTGGGTATTGATAATACGGCAACGAAAGACCAAATTAAAAAAGCTTATAGAAAATTGTCTTTACAATTTCATCCTGACCGACCAAATGGAAACGCAGAAAAATTTAAAAAAATAAATGAAGCATATGAAACATTAAATGATGAACAAAAGAAAAAAATGTATGATATGCGAAATCGAATGCCTAATTTTCCTGGAATGAATAATGTCAACCAAATGCCGGGTATGCAACATCCCGAAGATTTTTTTAAAATGTTTTTTGGAAATAATTTTCATATGAATATGGGTCATCCTAATCCAAATATACCAAGAGCCAACATCAATGTTAGAAGAATGATGATACCAGCTTGTATTCACAAAAGAATTGTTATATCATTAGAAGATGCTTTTAAGGGTATTAATTATCCTTTAGAAATAGAAAGAGATATCTATGAAAATGATGGAAGAATTAGAAAAGAAAATGAAAAGATATACATTGATATACCATCTGGTATAGATACCAATGAAATGATTATTATAAAAGGTAAAGGTAATTGTAATCAAATGAATGTTTTTGGAGACATTAAAATAAATGTTGTTGTAGAAAATAAAAGTGTTTTTGTTAGACAAGGATTAAATTTATTTTACATTAAAAATATATCTTTGAAGGAAGCATTAGTTGGATTTGATATTGAATTTAAGCATTTAAACGGTAAAAATTACAACATGAATCATAGTGGTAAAGGTGTTATCAATCCGTCATCTCAATTGGTTATGGATGGTATGGGAATGAAAAGAGGCGAACATACTGGAGCTCTTATAATTAAATTTAAAATAGAGTTTCCAAAACAACTTTCCGATGAACAAAAATCTAAATTATTAGAAATATTATAATTATAGTTATTCTAAATTATAATATTATGATACTCTTTTTGTTGGGATATCCGCACTTACTACGTAAATAGAATTTTCGGTAATAATAATATATTCTTTTTCTACTTTGTAAATTTTACTGATTGGACTTGTATATTCTTCTTCACTTTTTACTAAAAGTTTTTCTTCATTTTCCCTGACACCAATCAATACTTCTTTATCACAAGAAGAAGTCCAATAATCAAACATGATAGGTTTATCTTCTACTATTGCAAGCTTTGCGCAATGCTGTAAAGTCGTTCCCGAAGGCAAAGAATAATTGGAACGTGATTCGGTTTCTGCAACTGCTGACATTATAGTTATAATATTAGATATTTATTTAAACTTTAAGTTGTTTAAATAATAAAAAAATATAATTTCAAGGTATATGGAAAAAAATTCAAGTAAAAGTGATAAAAATAATATACTTAATAAGAAAAATTATAATATGAACCTAAATAATGATATTTATTTTAATTCTGTTAACATTTATATTAATATTGGTAATCAATGTGTTAAATACTTATTAAACAATCTTAAAACAAACAATATTGAATACCTGAATTTTATAATTAATAGAGGACTTAAAACACTTGAACACGTTCATAACTTTCTATTTATGTATGCTAAAAATGACAAATTAATTGATCATCATTTAGAAAAAGCTTATCTATATTATGTTGAGTTTGTAACACAAATTGGAGAAGACAACAATTCTTTTATTAAGCTGAATTCTAAAGACGCAACATTATTTGTTTATAAAAAAACAATATATGATATTGAACAAGACTATAGAAAAAATATGACTATTAATCCAAAAGACGATATTTATATTAAAAAAATGATAAATTTTACAAATATATTTAATATTATTCTTTATAATATAATTTATAATGGATTTAAAAATATTAAATCTAACCAAGATAGAGTTAAAGTTTATATGAAATATAATAAAAATTTTGGTAAAATTATTACAAATATATACAACATTTTTAATAATAAAGATTATGCTAATTTTGTACGCATTATTAAAACTTTCGAAGAAGATATTGTCGAACAGGTTGATATTGAAAAATATATAAAATTATTAACATTATTTACTAATAAATATATGAAAAAAAAACTATCTATTTCTATGTTTGAAAAAAAAATGTATGATATTGAAAAATCCTGTTATATTCATAACACGCCTTTAAAATATATAAATTGGATTTTCAACTAATTGGTATTCTTATTTTCTTTTTTCTTATCTTATTATGTTTTACTTTTTTCTTTGGCACAGCCTTTATATTCTGGCTTATATTTTTATATTCGTTTATAAAAATATTTTTCAAAAATTCATATACTTTTTGAAGTATAGACTCGTCACAATGTCCTACTATCAATACACTTCCTGTTCTAAATATCATGAATGATATTTCCAAGCATTTATTTTCTTTATTTTCTCCTTTTTTTAAATTAAAACATTTTTTATCACAACAGCACACGCCATTATCTAATTTATTATTATTATTGTAAAAGAATTTACACTGAATACCCGGATAAGAACACGGGTCATATAAAGAATGTATGTTATATTGAAATTTTAGTAATTGGTGAAGTTTTTGTCTATCAACGTAAAATCCACACGAAAAATTAGAATTTATTAATACATTCTCTATATTTTCTTTGTTGTATGATACATTCACATTTAAAATATTATTTAATAATACACAAAGATTATTCAATGCTATGTATAATGTTTCATCATTTTGAATTCCAGGTATTTCTAACTTACCAGTATTAAATATTTTAATATGCACCTCCTTAAATACGTTTTCCTGTTTTATTCGCATTATTATCGCAAAGCAATTATAAAATGCTCCTTTTTTTTTCTTTCTAAAATTCGTTAGATCTTTATGCGATATACCTACATCTATTTTTCTAACATCCTTATATTTATTTTCATTTATAATTTTGCTTATAGTGTCCATGCTTATATTCTTCTGTAAACTTACTTTTTTATCTAATAATTCACTTTCATTTTTTGTCAAACAGTTAAATTTCATCGATTTTTTTAATACGCCCTCTTCTGGTTTCCAATAATCTAATATTGGTACTTTCCAAAATGTTTTCACTAAATCGATATTCTTTAAATTCAAAAATGCTATCTTTGTTTTTGTACTTATATATATATCACTGCATTTTACCGTATAATCTTCTTCTTCTTCTTCTTCTTTCTTTATATAGCTACCGTTACTTATTGTAAAGTTCTCCCATTCGGCATTTAAAGAATTCATATTTATGAAAATATTCATATACAATCTTTAAATCAATTTTATTTATTAAATCAAATTTAATATGTTGTAATAAATATATAATGGAAAATCCTATTTCATTTAGCAATTATGCAAACAAATGTCAAAATCCTAAAAATAATACTAAAAAAACAAAAAAAATAATAACAAACGCAATATTAAAAGAATATCAACTAAAAAGAAATAATTTTAACCCTACAACCAAGTCACCTAATCTATTCTCAAGGAGACTTAAACAAAGAATGGATTTATATTATTCTTCTTTAATAAAATTGTAGATTATTACTATACTATAATTCAATATATAGTCATCATTTATATTTTTATTATGTATTATAAATTCCATTTCATCTAACCATTCATTTTTTAATATATTTTTTTTGTTATGTATTAAATATAAAAAAAATCTTATCACAAACTGTTTTGGTGTTATGTTAAAAAATAAACACTTTTTTTTTATATAATCTCTTATCTTTACCGGACCATTATCTTTCATTTTTTTTAATAATTTCACCCAAAAATTATCCTTTATCACATTTATATTTATTGTTGAATTTGTATGATTCGATTGTATATAATTTATCATACTCCGTATATCCGATTTAAAATAATTTTGTATCGATATTAATTGGTTATTTGTTATTTTTATACCCTCTTTATTCACTATCTTCGTTAAAAAGTTTGATATAGATTTCTTTGGTAACTCACAAAATCTTAATCTTACAAATTCATTTTGTAACGATTGATCTATTCTACTTATATAATTACATATCAAACAAAATCGTATATCATTTATATATTCTTGTATTAAATATCTCAACGCCTGTTGAGCATTCTTTGTCATATAGTCAACCTCATCCAATATTACAAATTTTATACCCTTTCCAAATAACGTCTTACTATCTACAAAAGCTTGTATTTGATTTCTTATTATATCAATCCCTCTATCATCTGACGCATTTAAATGTATTTTCAACCCTTTACTCTTTTGGTTATTTCTTATTTGATAAGCATCTATTAAATTTATTATTGTTGTTGTCTTACCTGTTCCCGGTGGTCCATAAAATAATAAATTCGGAAAATTATTGGTTTCTATCACATTTGATAACAGTTGTTTATTCATAGGCTCTAATACTATATCCTCGAATTTAGTAGGTCTATATTTTTCTACCCAAGGGGTATTTTTAATCATTACTATTATTCACATATAAATTTTTAAATATTAATAATTTATATATATTAATATGGCAAGTCTAGCAGATGAATTTGAAAAATTAAATATAAGTGGTAATTCAAGTGATAGTGATTCAGATTATGGTGAAAGTATGGATAGATTGTTTAACCCCAACAGAACTATATTCACATTTGGTAGATTTCAACCTCCAACAATAGGACACGAAGGTTTAATAAGATCCGTTGAAGAATACGCAATAGATTTACAGGCTCAACCTTATGTATTCGTTTCATTAACACAGAACGCTTTAAAAGATTCGGAATGGAAAAAAGCTATCCCGAAGCTAAGAAATAGAAATGAATATATCACAAACAAAATCAATGAAAACCCTCTTTCGCCTGATATTAAAATAGAAATTTTAAAAAAAATGTTCCCTAAGACCAAAATTAACTTCATAAATGGTGCGTTATTAAACCCCGTAGTTTTCTCTATTCAAAAAGCTATTGATTATTTAAAAGAACAAGATTATAATGAAATATATTTTCTTGTTGGTTCTAAAAGATTTCAACAATTCAAACAACTTGAATTTGAAAAAAAATTCAATATTACACTCATTGAAAATAAAAGAGTTCTTGATAATGAACAAATGCCTGACGAATTATTATATGAACTTGGAAATTTAACTGAACAAGATATTCAAGAAATAAATCAAATTAAACCTTCTCTTGTTAGTGGTACAAAAGTAAGACAAATCGCTGCTGAACATAAAGTAAATATGAAAGATGTTAATAATCTTAACTCAAGACAAGTTATGATGAGAATTAATGGTAATCTGGTTCATGGAACTCGAGGACATACTATTATAGAAGATAAAGCCTTTAAAGAATTTAAAGAAAGAATGTCACGCAACTTAAGTGATAATGATTTGGAATATTACATATATCTTATTAAAAAAGGAATGGGGTTGAATCCTTTTAAATCCTATGTCAATAAAAATCCAGATTTAGCGAGAAAAAGCACAAGAACAAAAAGAGGTGGAAAACGAAAACAAACTCGTAAAAAGAAAAAGAGAAAAAGAAAACGTACAAAGAAAAAACATAAAAAAAAGCACCGTAAAAGACGTAAAACCAAAAAAAAATATTAACTTATTTTATAATGATATCAAATCAAGTAGCACTTGGTATTTTTTTCTTATATTTTGTTTTGATGAGCGGTGAATGTTCTGAATTAATGAATTGTGGATTACAAAGATATATAAACGCACATAATTGGATAAAACACGTCATGATATTTTTATCTATTTACATCTTCACTTTCATTTTAAATTGGTACACTTTCGATTCTCTTATTGTAGAAAATTTTGATTTAATGGAAGCAATTGATAAAAGACCTTATTTAGAAAAATCATTCTATTACTCTGTTATAATTTATTTAATATTTATATTATCAACTAAAAATGAAGGTAAATTCTTAGCTACATTTTTATTGGGATCTATTGGTTTAGTTTTTGGAACAATTTATACAAAATCTATTAACTCCAATGCTCACAAAGAAATAGCAAAACATTATTTTATTACAAATGAAAAAGTTAAAAAAATAGAAGAAAAATTACAAAGTGAAGATAAAAAAACTGATAATATTGAAACGGTTGCTATGTTGCAAAATATTATGAATATTATTTTTATTATCCTATGTGTATTATTATTAATAGGGTCTTATCAATATTATTTAAGGCAATATAAAGACCACGCACACCATTGGTCTTGGTATGTATTTTGGATGGGAAGCAATAAATGCAAACATTTAAAATAATTCATTATTATTCATAATCCAAGTATTTACTTGATATAAATATGGTCTAACATTCACATATCTTCTACATTTGTTTATATCTTTAGAGTATATTGTATATAGTGACCAAGAATATCCTTTAGTATTTATGTAAATGTTATTGCGTTCATATAAAGGAACTGGTTCTGGTAATATTTTTCTTTCCAATTCACGCGATGGAAAAATTGTTCCTTTGTCTGTTAATTTTCCAATGGGTATATTTGAAATATCTATTGTTTTTGTTTCATATACTTTCATGTTTGGTCTTATTCTTGTTGTTAATGTATTCACTATGTTTCTCTCTCCGCGCCATTTTTTTGGAAATCTCCATCTCGTTACCCTATAATATAATTTTATAGGATCGTTATAAAAACTCTCTCTTATTCTTTTTATTTTATCGTATATTCTTTTATTTAATATAAAATTATTTCCTACAAATGAGTAAATAATTAATTCGATATCTTCTGGCAATTCGTTCATATTAATTATTTACATTATTAATTTTAAAATTTTTTGTTTATTTGTAAAAAATAGGTATGCTGTTACAAAACCTACTATTCCTCCTGCTATTGCTTGTTGTATAGTGTGACATTTAAAATATAATCTACTATAAGGTATTATTAACGCAAGCAATCCATATACTAAATATAATAAAGTGTTATTACTATTCATTTCTATTAATTCCATTATTTTATATGTGCTAAAAAGTAAAGCGCTGTTTGAGTGTCCCGAAGGCATTCCGTATGTTTTTGGTTGAACATTCTTATTATCCGCCCATACACCACAATTTCTCGCTCCTTTCGGTCTTGCTCCAGAACCCATAATAGGGTATTTTTTATCTCCAAGTAAAGGTTTAACTATTATGTATTTTAATATACGGTTTATTTGTTCACCTAATAGTATTACAAAAAACAAATAAATATCACCCGATATTAGAGAAAATAACAGTATAATTCGCGGGTATGCTCTTAATAAATTAAAAAATAAATCTTTCATATATTATCTATACATATAATAATCTCTCAGTCCGCATTTACTACAATATTTTTTTGATATGTCGTTATAACCAGAATAATCACGCACCCAATTATGATCACAGGTTTTATATATTTTCTTATCTAATAATTTCAATTTATCATTTAATTCTACTATTTTTCTTTTATAATCACATATCTCTTTTTCTATATTTTTTTTTCTTTCTAATAATTTTTCTGTTTCGCTCATTATCTATATATCATGGTATCAATTTATATCAATTTTAAAATTGATTTAAATTTATTACTAATTAGTATTGTATTCGAAAAAAAACTATAATGTCTTTATTTGCTGATGTCTTTATAGTATTGCTCACCCTTGGTCTTGCTTGTTTGTTACTCGGAATTAGTTGCAGAGTAATAGAAATAATATGGATTTGTCTCTATCAGTGTTCCAGCCCGTTTATATGTCCTAACAGACGTAGAGAACCATGGCCAGTTGAAATATGCAATTGTTTAATAACACTATTAGTATGTATTGATAATACATTGTTCAAATGGTGCGGTTTATGGTGTAGTCAAATTGGTAGAAAAGTAAAAATATGTAAAAGAAAACTTAAATTATGTAAAATACAAGCAAATAAAAAACTTGATAAAATTCGCGTAAAACCAATTGTTTATGACGATGTTCATATAATTGTAATAAATCCACATAGTAATTACCAGATAGCAACCGTATCTAAAGTAATAAATACTTAAATTTCCATTGTTCTTACTATTCTTCTTCTTGGTGTTGCTGGTTTAATTTCTAATTTAATATTTTCCTTTACTTCTTGTAATTCTATTTCCTTTTCTCTATCATTTTTTTTATATATCGAACCTTCTATTAAATTTTTATGATACGCATCACGTGGTCTTACAGCCTTTTCACACAAGTCTTCCCATTCTAATTTAGTAGCAGCATCTAATCTGGCTTTATTTTTTTGAACTTGACCTCTAACAATTTGTTTCTCTTTCTTACTTAAACCAACTAAATATGGTTGTAATATTTTTTCTTCTCTTCTTTCCTCCCAACCTTCACTTATACACCCCATAATTTCTAAACACGTCATGATATATTCGCCATATCCACATAAACAATAATCAATAATCATATCTTCAATATGATCTCTTAACCAACATTTCCAAGCAATGTAAAAAGTTAAACATAAAGTTAATAATCCAAATAAACTTAAACCACCTATAACAGCTATTGATGTTGTATTCCATTCAAATGATTTACTGTGATTAGTATTAATTAATGTATCATTTCTATTAATATTATTAATTTTATTGATTATATTTTCTTTGTATACATTTATCCAATTTGTCTTATTTATCCAATTAATTCTTTGTTTATCTATCCAATTTGTCTTATTTATCCAATTTGTCTTATTTATCCATATGGTTTTGTTTATAATTGTAATAATAATCTTATTGACCCAATTAATTTTTTCAATTAAAACAGTTTTATTTATCCATCTTATTACTTCTCGATTAATCCAATTAATTTTTTCAATTATATTAGTTTTGTTTATCCATCTCGTCTTATTTACCCAATTAATTCTTTGCTTATCTATCCAGTTTGTTTTATTTATAATTCTGGTTTTATTTTTTATAATGATTCTTGTAATATTAAAATACTGTTTTAATTCAGGTATATCATCTGGTTTCGATATATATTTTACACAAATAGGTAAATGATATTTATATTCTTTTGATGTTGCGTTTATAGTTTCGCGACACGAATAAGTTGTTATATATGTTATATATTCTTTATAATATGTATTATAATAAGTAGTTTTAAAAGCTACACATTTGTTATTTGGCGCAAATGAATATAGATGTAAATTTGCGGGATTTGTATATGTGCTTTCACAAGAAAACATTTCCCAATCTATTTTCTCACATACAAATTTTCCATTTCCCCCTCCATAACCACCGTAATAATTGCTAATTGGTCCTCCATCACACCATATGTTATTTTGATTCCAACTTGAAACAACTCTACCACCAGTACAATATACACCAATACCCATCTCGCAATATAATTCCACATGAAAATAATTACAGTTGGAACACCTACAAGTTGCACCCCTTTGTAGAGGACACAATACTTTAACATTCTTACAATTAGTGCTTGTGGTTGATGATTGATATGTAGTTCCACATTTTATTTCAAATTTATATCCTTTTTGGATATTTCTTGCGTCAATTATCAAATTGTTTAATTGTCCTTTATTATTTCCAGCTGCTTGTATCATACAATTTCCTGTATCGCAGTATATTTTTGTCATATTACAAGCGCCTTGATTTTTACATAATATAGAGACGTTTCCATAATACGTTTTGTTAAAACCTAAATCATAATTTTTTACTGTTATTTGATTTGAATTTGTTGATATTATAAAATATGCTATTTGTAACAAAAAAAATAATACCCTAAATAACTGCATAATATAATATGAAGTTATTTAATTTTACTTAATATTCCGGATTATGTTTTTTAAATAAACATCCGTGCGAATTTAACCCATTAATTGAAACTACGCTTTTGGGATTTTGTTTGTCCGTACCCGACATCCAAATCTTCATTATACAAAAAGATTTTTTTGGTGAAATTGTTATTCCATTCACGTTTTTTACAAATTCATCATCATTAGAAATGGTATTCCCCGTTACAACTTTCAATAAATCATTCCAAACAGAACAGACTTGCTTATTCATTATCTTAAAAGAAAAACATCCACCCTTACAATTCCTTTCGTCTTCCCAAGTAGGATTTATTCCACTTTTCATTACAAAAAGCATACAATTTTTAATCATTGTCGGTGGTATCGTATTTATAACTGCTATTACTTCTTCTGCTGTTTCAAATTCCACAATATTAATATAACTTTTCAGTGTCCAATCGGTATCGTGTGGTAAATGTGCCCAGAGAACCCATTTATCACTTAATAAATGTCTGTGTTCACTGACGGATTTATTTGTCGATATTGATTGTTGCGCCATTTCCATTATGATATTATAAAACATATTTTTTTTATATTATTTTATAATAATAATTATATTATTTCACCATGACCTACTTCATAATGATTATCATTATCATTTCTCAATATTATATATTCATCATGTTTCAATTCAAACATCACAACCATATTATCCATTATTGATAAAGTATAATCTTCATTACGAATGTCATAGTTGTAATACTTATCCATAAACCATATCATAAATTTTCTATCTAATATTCTGCTTCTATTTATATAAAAAGGTTTTAAATTCAAATGTATATCCATAGTTTTTTTACCATCTTTGTAAGATACTTGTAAAAATGGTTTATCTAAAAATCCAAAGAAAAAATGATTATCTTTTATCAAGTTATTTAAATCCGTTTCATATAAACGTTTATAATATTTTATTCCATCAATTGTTTTTTCTATAATTTTCAAATCATATTTTTTCTCATTATTTAATTTTTCTTCTGTCGCTTCTTTTATATCTTCTCTAACTACTTCTTCGCGTGTATCTGTATCATAACATATCAAATTTATACTACTATGTTTTCTCTTTATTGGTTCTTGTTTTTTTTCTGTATGTCCAAATCCCAAGCTATCGCTTATTATATGATAGCAATTTACAATTTTTATTATACCAATTAAAAGCACACTAGGATTTCTGTATGTATAATATCCAATACCACCTAAACCGGCACCAACAAATAAATATGTGTAATTCATATTATAATATTTATAATATAGATTTTAAATAATTATATTTATTTAATAATATTTCTTGACCGAACACGGTTCAAAAACCCCTTTTTTGCTCTTCCACCTAATTTATTGGCAGTTTGCATAACTAAATCTTGAAGACATCTTTCAAATTCTTCATCTGACCTTTTATTAATACAATTATTTGCCTGATTTTCAAAATAAGCCGCTGGATGTGATTTTCTCATATCAATTAAAATATTTCTTACCTTTTTCACATACTCTTTTCTCATTCCTTCATTTGAATTATGAAAATCAGTGTACATACCAAATCCTGTTGTTTTTTTACTTCTTGTTTGTGATTTATTCTGTATATTTAATTTATCGTATTCTGTTTTACTATTATCTGTTTTATCTATTCCATATCTATCTTCTACTTTAACTTTCACTTCATTTTTAACTAATGGTTTATCCTTTTCTGTTTTATAAACTCTTAATTTTCCGGTTCTTGGATCTAATCCAAATAACATTAATAACATTGCTACAATTATAGTCATCAATATAAATGGAATAAAAACTATTATCCAGGATATTATTCCTAAACCAGATTGACATAAGTAATTCAACAGTATGGTAAATACAAAAGATACCCAAACTTTTATCATTGCGGTATTGTGATACCCTTTTAATACGTCAATACCTATCTGTATTATACAAAATATCAAATATATTAATGCTGGTGGACACAATCTTGAAAACATTATATATTATGTTATGAGAAAAGTTTAATTACAACGCTATAAATTTACCTTGTTCATTTAATGTTCCCAATAAGTCACCAGCTTCTTCATCTTCAAGTATTTTATAGATATTACCTAAATTGCTCTTATAAACTTTCATTTTTTTATTATTAATCTTTAAAACAACTTCTTCTACTTCTTCCTCTTCCTCTTCCTCTTCCTCTTCTTCACCCTCTTCTTCCTCTTCCTCTTCCTCTTCCTCTTCCTCTTCCTCTTCCTCTTCTTCACCTTCTTCCTCTACTTCTTCTTCTTCATCATCATCTTGTCTATTTAAATTAGTATTCAATTCTGCTACTTCCTTATGATTATCTACTATATTATCATCTAATTTCACTTCATTCGTATCTTCGCCGGTAATATCACCA
>Ga0163109_10000359_pt1 | contig 36965 bp, 34 predicted proteins | sample CRUFie1St13metaG_FD_108704 | JGI IMG/M metagenome (GOLD analysis project Ga0163109, IMG submission 108704) | Marine microbial communities from the Costa Rica Dome - CRUD Field 142mm St13 metaG | ecosystem: Environmental > Aquatic > Marine > Oceanic > Photic zone | place: Costa Rica: the Eastern...
CAATAATTAGTACACAAAATACTGCATTTATTGACTCAATTAGCACTGCAAGAGGTGCATCTTTTAAAGAAGCAAACTTAAATATAGATTCTTCGTACGTTGTAGACTTTTATGGCTACTGTGTAGGATTGTACGGTGATGAGAATGAGTCAATTATTTTATCTCCTACATCAATAGCAGCAAATAGCTTATCAAAAACTGATTTAAGTAAAAGTCCTGCTTTAAGTGTGGCATTAGAAGCAGATGAAATTATAAGTTTTAATAAACTAATTGATAGGAAATTTTTAACTCCAGATGAAAATTATTTAAATAACAAAGAGTTATTTCAAAATAAAAAAATTAATGTATTTAAAGTAGAAAATACAGGTGGGACTGCTGAGTTTAGTCTTGCTGATGGGAAAACTAATTTTGATTTATCAGACTCAAACTTAAAGTCTGTAGGATTTAGAAGAACTTTATTGAGACTAAGAAAAAATATAAAAAATGCTGTTTTAAGAGAAGTTTTATTTGAATCAAATGATTCTAATAGAATAACAGCTAGAAAATATCAGCTATTTTCTGATAATGAAGTAAACAAGTTTTTAAATGCAGGTTATATATCTAGTGGTAAGGTTGAAATACCACAAGAAATTAGTCAAGAAGACTTAGAAAATTATGTATTAAGAGCAAAAACTACAGTAAGTTTTAATTCTTTAATAACAAATAGTACTTCAGAAGAATAATAAATTAGATATTTACTAAGACTAGAATACTAATATACTAAAATAGCATTAGGAGCAGTTTAATAGTATGAGCATAAAATTAAGTAAGCAGATGTCAGACTCAGATGTAGAAGATATTAAAGCAGCAAATGTTAAGAATGTTGGACCTATTCAGGTATCTAATGTTGCAAAAGATGAGTTTGGTTTAGATATTCCTACAGAGCTAGTTCCTCTTCCTTCAAAAGGAAGAATCTACCCTTCAGATAGTCCTCTTTACGGTCAAGAAGCTTTAGAAATTAGACCTATGACTGCTAGAGAAGAAGATATTTTAACTTCTAGAGCTTATATTAAAAAAGGCAATGTTATTTCAAAGTTAATTGAATCTTGCTTAGTTGATAAAAGTATTAATCCAGATGAATTAATTAGTGGTGACAGAAATGCTCTAATGGTTGCACTTAGAATTACAGGATACGGAGCAGAATATAAAGCTGAAATTGATTGTCCTGCGTGTGGTGCAAAGTCTGAACAAAGCTTTAATCTATCAGAGCTAAAAATTAAAAGACTTGCTGTTGACCCAGTCGCAGAAGGTAGTAACTTATTTGAGTTAGAACTACCTATTAGTAAAAAGTCTGTTAGAGTTAAATTTCTAACAGGCGAAGATGAGCAAGAAATGATGACAATTGCTGATCGCAAAAAGAAAAGCGGAATTGTTTCTTCTTCAGCGGTTACTGATCGTTTAAGTCGTTCAATCGTTTCAGTTGCAGGAATAACTGATAAGACAAAAATTGGAATGTTTGTTAGAAATATGCCTGCTAGAGACTCTTTGGCATTGAGAAAGTTTCTTGATAATCAAGAGCCTGGAATTGATATGAGTGTTTATATGTCGTGCCCTAGTTGTAATGAAGAAAGTGAGGTGACCATGCCACTTGGTGCTTCATTTTTTTGGCCTGACTCCTGAGTATAAAGAGGTTTATTTAGAATATATTTTTATTCTAATGTATCATTTAGGATTTACTTATAGAGATGCTTATAATACGCCTGTTGGAATAAGGAAATGGTTTATTGATAGATTAGCAAAAGAATTTAAAAAAGCTAATGAACAAAAAGCACCTCCACATTCTAAAGCATCTCATATGAACACACCAGATATGAGACTTTTTAAAGGCAAAAATAGATTAAACTCTCCTTCTCGTCTTAACAGAGCAACATAATTAAATAGATAGTTATATTCGTTGAAAGAGTTTAATCATGTTAAATAACAAAGAAAAAGATAATTTTATTCATCATATAACAAGCAAGTTTATAATTGGTGAAAACTTAAGCTATAAGATTAAAGGCTCAAAAGAGCAATTATCAGTCTTGAAAGAAATGATGGATATTTCCAAAGAGCTCTATCAGAAAATTCATGATGATAACTCTAATTTAAATGAAATCGTCTATCTAGCTGAAGTTAAGTCTGACAAAGCAAAAAGATTTAAAAAAGAATTCGGATTTGACTGGAGGCTCTAATGTCTAACGGAACAGGCTCAGATACTTCGGCTCAACAGCAATTGCAAGCTAGCATGCTTAGTGCATTAAGAGATATTGCTGATAGTAATGAAAACGTCCTACAAGAAAATAGAATTACTAGCGAGGCAATAAGAGACTTAGCTGAGGAAGCTGCAGATAGAAGTCGACAAAGAAGAAACAATAGATCATCTTCAGCTAACGACTCTAAAGAAAGCAAAAGTAGGCAATCTGATTTTTCTAAAAACTTATCAAAGTCTATTTTAAGATATAATAAAGCTGCACAAAGTGGTCAAAAATTTCAAGAAATTCTCTATGAAAAAAAGATGAAAACAACTTTTGCGCTATTTTCAGGTACTGCAAAAGCTGCTCAAAATGTAACTTCAAGTCTTTTAAATTCTCTTGGTGGCGTTGGAAAAATTGCGTTAGGTTTGCTTCAAGCTTCTGTCGGCGTATTGTATGATGCTGTTGCAGGTGTTGCAGGTTCAATAGCTTCACTTTTTATAGGACCAGGTGGATGGTTTGCAGGAATTCTAAGAGGACTTGGTGGCATAGTACAAACAGCTTTTACAATGGCAGGAACAATATTAAAAAGCATAGGAAATATTGCAAAAGGTATATTTGACATTATATCTGAAGTTGGCAAGCTTTTTGTTAATATGATTTCATCTGTCAAAGATGCTTTTGTTGCTGTTATAGATGTTACAATACAGCTAGCTAAAACATCAGTAAATGTAATAAAAGGCATTTTATCTGCGCCTTATTCAATGATAGAAGCTGCATTAAAGCTTGGTAATGAGATAAGACGCGAAATAAAAGAAAGCATTATTCAAAGCCTACAAGATGTAAAAGAAAGTTTTGACTTAGATAGTGTAATAGGACAATCTTTTGTAAAGTTAAATAGAACTTTAGCATCAGCTCGAGGAGCGTTTCAATCAGAGTCGTCAGAATATGTTAAACTATTTGGTTTTGGAATTCAAGGTTTAGTTGCAGCTTCAAAAGAAGCAACTGAAAATATTATGGCATTAGGGCCTTATGCTGAGTATTTTACTGGTGTAATGAATAAAAATCTACTCTTTTTTACAAAGATTAAAAGAGCACTAAATTTAACATCTGAAGACATGCGTTTCTTGGCACATGATTCTTTTGTCACCGGGAAAGCCATTACTGCAACTTATAGTGACTTAAGTCAAACGTTAGATGATGTTGCTAAAAATCATCAAATAGACTTAAAAAGACTATCAGGTAGCTTTTTTGAGTTAAGAAAAGATATACAAAACTTTGGTCATTTAACTAATCAAGACTTGGCACAAGTTACTGCAAGAATGAGACAAATGGGTCTAGAAGCTAAAAGTGCTTCAGACTTATTTAATAAGTTTACAACATTTGAAGAAGCAGCAAATTCTGCTGCACTTCTTTCTCAAGTATTTGGTATGAACGTTGATGCTCTTAGACTTATACAGGCAGAAGGGCCTGATGAAATTGCTCAAATGTTTAGAGAGTCAATGCTTGCAACAGGTAGAACATATCAAGACTTAAATCGTCATGAAAAAGCTCTTATGTCACAATATACAGGTCTCGGCGATGAAGCTCTTCGTAACTTAATGTCATACCAGACAATGGGTATGTCTGTTGCTGAAATTAGAAAGCAACAAGAAGAACAAGACCCAACCCAAAGAATGATAAGAGCAACAAGAGAATTAACTTCTGCTGTAAGAGAGCTTCAAAAAGCAATGACATTTGATTCGCCTATACAAGCTTTCTTTTCTGGTCTAAAAGATTCTGTAACTTTAGGTGGTCCTTTAAGAGGCGTTTTAAGTGCGTTATCAGGAGAAATGGTTGGCATTAGAGATGCAGGTGTTAGACTTGGCAGAAGTCCCGGATTTGTTAGATTCTTAAAAAGCGTTGAAAAAATCTTAACTAGAGTTATGAATATATTTACAGGACCAAGTTTTACTACTACTTTAGAAACTTTTGCAGAAGGACTTGCACAAATATTTGAACTTATTGTAAATCCTGAACTTGATAGTCAGGCAGTTGAGAGAAATATAAAAGATGTATTTGAACGGGTCTTTGAAAATAGTAGTTTTATAAACGAAATGTTAAAATTTGGAGGCAATTTAGTTGGTTATATTATTAAAGGAATTGCCGCAGCAATACCTGCTGCAATAGATGGCTTAACAAGTATATTTACAGCAATATTTGGTGGTCAGACAGACGAAATTACAGGAACATTTACTTCACCATTTTTAGAAGGTCTTCGCGGAGCATTTGGCGCAGAAAATAATCAACAACTATCTAGTGAGTTTGGCGCCATGTTTAATAGAATTAAAGAAAGCTTTGTAGGATTTGCTAATGTATTTAAAAATAAATTTTCTGAAATGTTAGGACTTGAAGATAATAACAGAACATGGATTAATATTGGAATAGCAATTGCAAACAATATCTTATCTGGTTTAACAAGTGCGTTATCAGGTAATAATGATAATGTCAACAAAGTCTTTCGAACAATGGGTCAAATAATTCAATCTGCGTTTAACTCATTTATTAACTCAAGTTTTTATACTGAATTTGTTGTACCACAATTTGCAAAATTAAGTCAATTTTTAGGAAAACTAATTGCTGACGCTTTTAAACATTTTTGGGAAATAATTGGTAGCCCAACAAGTTTATTAGAATTAGTTAATAAAATGTCTAATTTTGTAACAGGCTCATCAGAAGAGTCTACTGTATCTGGTTTTCCGGAGCGCCGCGGCCCACAGGATGATCCTAGATTTTTTCTTAATATGGCTGCTGATGGTCTGGCAGCTGGACTACTTGATGGTATGACAACTAGTTATGATGAACAAAGAAGTTTAGCAAGAGAACTTAGTACACAATTACAAAGAAGAGATATTTCCTCAAGCGCCGGAAATGATTTACAAAATTTTCTTAGAGCTGCTTCTATAGATGTAAGAAACAATAGAGGCAGAGATGATTTACAAAATATGTTTGGCGACGATCCAGAACAATTAGCTAGATTTTCTCGATATGCAACCAAATCAATGATTTCACAGTTTGGTTTTGGAGGAGACTTTGAAGAATTCTTGGAAGGTGTAAAAGAATTACAAGGCAGACGTATAGACTTAATAGAAGAAATAAGTCAAAGAAACTTAGAAGGAAACACTCCTGTTGCAAGAATTCAAAGTTTTATCGATCAACTTAGCAGACAAAATTCAGAAGAAAATCAATTAAGAATAAGTGCTTTGCAAGAATTAAAAGAAGCATATGAATATGCTTACGGTCAAGTTGAACTTAATACATTAACATCAACTACTCAAGACCAAGGACCTCAGATAGATGAAGTTATTAGTCAAAGGATTAGAGACGATCAAAATCGCGAGAGAGAGCGCCTTGAAACTATTGATTTAATTAAGCAGCAAAACGAAATTTTTGCTCAATTTTTAAGTAAAGAAACAACTGTGCCTTTAATTCTTAATTCTACTAAAGTAGGTGAAGCTTTAATACCATCAATGCTATCAGGTCCCACACCTTTATTACAAACATCAGAAGGACAACTTTCAGTTTCTACCAGTCAGCCAGTTTCTCCAGGGACTCCTTCTCGCTAAGAGGTTTTTATGTTTATAAATGAAAATGAAGTTGATGAAAAGTTTAACAAATTGGGCTTAGAGAAGATTTTTGTTCGGATTCTTAGTGAAAGGTTTAACATTAATGAAGAAGCTGCTAGAAGACATTTTCGTAATATGTATGAACAAAAAAAAGCACTAATGATAAAGCCATTAAATGAAACGATAAGTAAGCTTAATGAGATAGATAGAGAAGAGCCAGGTAAACTAGAAAAAATGCTGGCAGAGCAAAATGAAAAGAAGTAGTTATGCCAACAAAATATATCTTACAACCTAACGGAAAAGTTCTTAAAGTCGGTGAAAGTGAAACCTTGCCAGACACAGAACCTAAAGTTGTGTCAGAAGAACTTAATGCATCGGGAGAAAATCTTGGTGTAAAGCTTAGAGACGATATAAATTTTTATTTTACACAAACTTCGTATCTTTTTGGCAGTTTGTCTAATGGTAGAGATGATGTTATTGCTGAACAAGCTAATCTTTCACATACATTTGGAAATTTAATTGCTGATAATCAAAAGCCTAATCTTAAAACTCATAAATCATATAATTTTTTTACTGAAGCTGACGACCAAAGACAGTTTGCCAATTCTTTTGAAGTTGATAGACTAGGTGTTGATTCAATAGTTACTGATGGTGCAACATCATTAGTTGATACTTTTGATAATTTTGCTTTATGGTTTGATTATCTTGTAGGCGCAGCAACGTATATTATTGCTAGAGATATTTTAAATTCTCTATCTACTTTAGTATTTACAGGAGGTGTAATAGCGCCTCAATCAGAAAACAACTACGCTAAAGGAAAATATGAGCAAGACTTTGACGAAGAAACAACTGGCGGCTTTTTAGTAAGTGAGTTTCTTCATCGTCTTACAGTAGAAAACTGGGATAAAATTACAGGTTTAAAACCTACACGATCCGGAAATAATTTACTTTCATTTGCTGTTGGCTTATTTCTTCATTTTATTCCAACAAAAATTGACATTGGTCCAGACTTTGGCCTTGAAGACTTTGTTGATGTCGTAGTTGATGCTTTTTTTACAGGCTCACAAGATAGACATCAAATTGAATTTATTAAAAGAAAAATTATTCAGCAAGAAGTACATAGAGGTGAAAATAGAGGTGAAAACGGTTATTATAATATAGATGGTTTTCTTCCACTTAGAACGTTTAATTCTTTCTATTACAGATTTATTGCTGAAAGAATTGCTGTAGGTGACAAATACATTGCATATGGTATAACAGGTTTATCACCTTCAGGCAGGAAGTCTGACAAATCAACGGTACTAAGTCCTTTAACAAGACTTGGCAAAAGTAGGCTTGGTAACTTTAAAGATGCAATATTGCTAGAAAAAGTTAATTTAGAAGATGGAACAGAAATAGCGCCAAGAAAAATAACGTCAACAGAATTTAGAGAAAATGTTCAAGCAACAAGTGTTAGACTTTTGCCACATACGCTTCTTTTACCTGATACGTTTATTAAAGGTTTAATAACAGCAAATTCAAGCGAACAAGTTGAAATATCTTCAGCAAATAGTAGCTTTATAAAAACAAAAGTTAGAAGACTAAGCAAAGAGTTTGTTAAAGCTGTTGAAGATAGACTTGAAAACGAGTATATGCCTTTCTACGTTCACGACTTAAGAACAAATGAAATTATTGCTTTTCATGCTTTTATTGATTCTATAACAGACGCATTTAATCCTCAATACAATTCAGTTTCTGGTTACGGTAGAGTTGAAGATATAAAAACATACCAAAAAACAGATAGAAATATAAACTTAACATTTACACTTGCTTCAACAAGCAAAGAAGACCATGACCTTATGTGGTTTATTATTAATAAACTTGTTGCAATGTGCTATCCACAATGGAGTGACCCAATTACACTTATGAGTGAAAATGGCGAAGCTCCTCAAATTGGCCAGCCTTTTACACAAATACCAACTGCTTCGCCTATGATAAGACTTAGAGTTGGTGATGTTCTTAAATCAAATTATTCTAAGTTAAATGCTGCAAGACTAATGGGTTTAGGAAAAGATTTTCCTAATGAATTAGATGACGCTTTGACAATTTTATCTGACGATAGAAACTATGATAATTTTGTAAACAATGAATCAAGTATTGATATTGAAAGACCTCGTTTGCCTTCTTTGCCGGGCTTGGAAGACGAGCCAGATTTAACTGAACATGTAAGCGTTCAAGTAATGCCAGGAATCTATAGAGTGGCAACTAATTTTAAGGATTCATTTGATCTTGCATCAATTGCTGGTATAAATACAAACGACTATTTTAATTTAAGTAAGTCTGCAAAAGGTTTTCTATTTATAAAAAGTGGAGAAATGAAAGAAAATGTTCATACGCCTGGGCTTAATTTTAGCATAAATAATTTCTTTACAGTTGCTATAAAAAAATTTAACGATTCTGATGAGGAAATATCAGATATTACAAAATATTTAGTTGTTCCAAGAGACAAACTAGTTATTTTAGAAACTAACAAAGATTTTGCAAGAAGAGATATTGATGTATTTAATCATGATACATTTAATGAAAAAGTTAATGCAGAAGTCTTGTCTGAAATAAACAATCCTGTTACAAAAGCATTTGAGTCATCTATGGGTCGTGGATTGGCTGGCTTTATAACACAATTAGACTTAGGTTATCAAGATTCTACATGGGAAACATCAACAATTGGAGCAAAAGCACCTCAGTTTGTTAAGATAACAATGAACTTCTCACCGATTCACGATATACCGCTTGGTCTAGATGCAGATGGTATGATTAGAGCACCTGCATACAACGTAGGTTCAATTAATAATCAGTTCTTTGGAGACCCACACGATAAAGAATTTGTTGGTGATGGTTTAAATAATGCAAATAACTTAAATAATGGTTATATGAAAAAATTTAATGACGTGGAGTAAGTAGAAAATGACTAATAGATACGCAAATATAAGCATAATTGGTAAAAGATTTTCTACAAGAAATAATAATCAGTTAATATATAAAGCCTCAAAGAGTGGACAACTTTCTGTTAGAAGGCATATTTTAAAACAAGGTGAACGATTAGACCACATTGCATTTAACGAATACGGAAACGGAAATGATTGGTGGGTAATTGCTGCTGCTAGTGGAATTGGATGGTGGTTGCAATTACCTCCAGGCACTGTTTTAACAATACCTACAAATTTAAGTCAAATTAGAGATTTGCTTGGGATTGTCGCATGAGTGAAATTGATAACAGACTGCTTTATCAAATTTTCAAAGAAGGAAATTATGATAAACTATACAATATAACAACATATGACAAGCTTTTAAGAATGACCTTAAAAGACCCAGAAACACGCGAGCCTTTAGATAATGAAGTTAGTGTAGATAATCTTGCACAAATAGCTGAAGTTATTCAGACTTGTACGAGACATGCAGAATTTACACATGATATATTAAGAAAATATGGTCATATTGAAGGTTTAGGAAAATACATTAGAGTAATACATGCAGGAAAAACTGAAATAGACAGTGATCGTACAATTAAATATCAGACTTCAACATTTCCTGAAAGATATACAAGAGAGCCTTCTGACGAAGATGCTGAAATTAATATCTCTAGTGTTGACCAAATAAAGTTAAATGCTCCTGCTCTTAAGTTAAATTCATTTCAAAAATTTTTAAAAAACGACTCTAACTCAACAGGAAGAATAGGTTACGCAATTAGTAGAGATGATGTTCTTGCTAGCAGAGGAAGCTTTTTAATAAGAAATAAGTTTAGTGAAAACTATAACATTGCGTGGTTAATAAATGATAACTTGCCTGAGTTGTTAGGAGTTAATGAAGAATCAAATAACGATGCAAGAGAAAGAATTCCTGGTGACAGTAGCATTTTAACTAACGTTTTTAATTGTAACAAAACATATTCAGGAAAAACTATAACAGACTCAAATACGCTGCAAGATTTAAACGCAGCAAATACGTTACCAAACAAAGATAATACAAGTTTATCAACAATACAGGTAATGACACCAGGTATAAGGCTGGCTAATAGACAGACTGCTGAACTTAGTACATTTATGAGCCTTGTAAATAGTACAGAAATGTCTAAATGCATGCCATATCTTTCAGCCGAGTTTGTTTTACCTAGACAGTTTGAGCAAAGCGGAAGAAAATTTAGAACTGCAACAATGACTAATTTTCTTTTTGACAGCTTTGAACAGCCCACTGATGAAAGTATTTTAAGAAATTTTCATTCATTTGAAAGAAATGATGTTGTAACAACAACTTATAGAGGCAATAAATTACTTGGGACGCGTTCACCTATGGCTCCTTTTTTAATGCCTCAAACTTTGGTAAATGCAGATGAAAAAATAATTGGTCATCCTTCAAATAGAAGCGGAAGATCTTTGGCAGCTAACAGTAGACTTACTCCTGTCCAAGATCCTTTTAAGCCTTTTATGACAATTGACTCTTTGACTATTGAAGTTGTTCCACAAAGAGAATTAATGAGCTTTAAAACAGCTAAAATGTCAATTACACTTCATGATAAGTCCCGAATGGGTGACATTGCACCTTTTATTAAGCCTGATCTTTTTGGTGTTTTTGGTGGAGAAATAGCAATTGAATATGGTTGGTCTCATCCTGATACTGAAGTGTATTTGCCTGGTGAAAGTCCAATTCAAAGTAAATTATATAACCCGGTTGGTAAGTTTTTAAATGCTTTTCGTAATAAAGAAAAATATGCAATTATTAATTCGACTTTTAACATACAAGAAAACGGGCAAGTTAAAATAGAACTTTCACTTGCAATGAAAGGTGCAATTGAGATTAGAGGTAAGAAACTATTTTTCTCAAAAACACTTGAAGGTCTACAAAGAGAATTAGAATCTTTGAGACAAAGATTTTTTAGTATTAATACAAATATTGTAGTAGAAGAAATTAATGCAAATAATTTGCCACAACTAAGCGAAGTATCAAGGCCGATAAATAGAATAGCTGAAACAGCTTCAAATTTAACTTCGTTTATAAACGGAATAATAATAAATAGTCAAAACATATCCTCTGATCAAATAAGAACTATTAGAGCTTTAACAAATCCAAGACTTAAACAAAAAATACGACAACGAATTAATTCTGATAATCTTTCAGCTCATGCAGTTCAAGCATTTTCATCTGAACTAGAACTTGCGCAAGCTGTACAATTACAAAGAAATTTACTAGACTTAATAGCCATTCTAGGAAGAGTTTTAGCTATAACAGGTAATACTGATGCAATAAGAAGACAAAAAGAAAAAGGTATAATGTCTTATTGCAGAAACTGGTTTGACCCTTATTTAGATACAGACTATTTAAAAAGCTTAACATATTTTGAAAATCATTATGAAATAAAAAGAGGCGTTGAAAGTAGTATAACAGGGCGCCGAATTAGACCACCTACAAGAACAAGAGGTAGTCAAAATCATCAAAGAAAAACTTATAGTGTTAATGGAAAGTCAATTTTTAATCCTAGAGAACTTTCTGCACCAAATTATTCTTCTTTTGGCGCTTTCTTAGTATCTTTTATTGGTTCACCATTATTGTATAGCAAAAGATTTGATGAAATTCAATTTATTTTTTATAACTTAAATTCACACGCTTCAGAGTCACATGATAGAAATATAGCATCATTACCTATTGATAACAACAAGATGCGAGAATTTGTTAAAGGATTTTTAGAAAAAGTTTCTCAAATATCACTTGAAGGATTTTTGCAGCAAGTTATAAAAAAGTTTATTGAAGGAAAAGCATCACCTTTATATGGAATGCATAATATATTTGAATCAGCATCAGATGCTGCAGGTGATCGTCCTAAAAGAGCTTATAGAAAACAAAACGATAGAAACGCTGCCATAGATGTTATATTAAGACAAGCTTATGGAATGACTGGAGATTCGACGGGCATCGTTGAATTTAGACCACCAAAAATAGGTCTTTCATTTGATACTTTAATGCCTAGAAGCAACAGAGGTGGTATTGACAAAACAATTCTAAAAATTTCAATTTATGATAAAAACGATCATCCTTTTGGGACAATGTTTGAGCATTTCGATCAAGAAGTTGGTGGACAAATAATAAGGCTTTCTAGAAGATATTCAGATGCTAGATATAGAAGAAATGCTAATACATTAACGGGTGATCAATTTATAACTTTAACAAATGAGATTGCACAAGAAGCTGAACAATATTTTACGTTGCGAGATGATGATACTTTAGAATTTAATGGCATCAACGGTTCAGCAATTAAAGAGTTTTATCAAAAGTTTATGCCAACAGCACACTTTGGAACACAAAATACAGCTTTACTAAAAGCAACAGCAAGTACAGTCAATGATGCAAGAATAAACACGGCGTTTATGACTCAGGCTGACAGGAATGTTGATGTAAAGTCAAATGTTGCTGTTGATGTTCCTTTAAATATATTACCTAATCATGTCGACTTGGAAATGATTGGATGTCCTATAATTGATTTTGGTCAGATGATGTTTCTAGATTTTATAACAGGAACATCTGTTGATAACATTTACAATGTCACAGGTATCACACATACCATATCACAAGGTCAGTTTACAACTCGTGTTAAGGTAACATATGGTGATATATATGGAAAATATGTTGCTGCAGCAGGTAATTTAAGTAAGCTTATTAATAATACAAGCACTAGCCCAAGAGAAAGTACTTCAGAAGTTAGAAGAAATATATCATCTATAAAAAGCATGTTTTCTTTAAGAGGTACTTTAGCAAGACTTGCATTAGAAAATACAAATCTAGACTATACATCATCAGACTATTCTGAAGGTAGAATAATGTTAAATTATAATAGTCTAGAAAGAAATCCTCCAGATGGAATTTTGCAACTTGATTTAATAGCAGATAACGGGTTTTATACAACTTATTCTCTTAGAGATAGAACAACAGCTAGAGGCGAAACTGTAAGGACGTTTGGGCCAGAGGTGAATAATACTGAAGACTTATTTAAGATAAAGCCTGGTCAAGACATTCCTTTTGATAGTTTAGAAAGTTTTATTAACATTGAATATATAGTTTTCTATCATGATGTTAAGGTTTACAGGATTATTTTAAACTTATCACCTGAAAATTTTGTTTTTAAAAAATTAAATAGAGGCTCGAGAACAAGATTTAAATTTAACTTAAAAAAATCAATTGAGTTTAAAATAGAGCTAATGGATGAAAGCTTAAGAAATCAAAATTCAGCTATGATTGAAGATATTATAAATAATAATAGAAATATTACTGTTTATAAAAGAGTTATTTCTTTAGATGAAATAGAGAGAATTGATGATGATTTACCTATAACAGAAGAACTAAGGCCAGTTTATGTTTATAGGGAGGAAGGCATTATAAATAAAATTAATTTTAACCTTGAAGAAATGGAGAGGTTGGTTAATTCTAGACCTGATGATGATAAATTTTTAAATTATCCTTCCTGGCAAGTAATTCTATTAGACGCATCTTTTGAATTTAGAGAAAACAAATTTATAGATCAGTTATTATCAAATCAGTCACGCTTTTTGGACTCTTTAGTTAGAACTCAGTATACAAATACTAGAGATAACTAATTTTGTAAAATAGAAAATCAATGCATAATATAAAAATATGTTTGATATACCATATGATATTAGTTTAAATGAGTGGACAAAATATACTAGCTTTCTATCAGACTTTACAAATGACTTTAGACTATTAAAAGAAACAATTCCTGATTATAAACAACAAGAATTTCAAGCTTTTTTAAAAGAACAAAAAGTCATTATAGAAGAAAAAGATAAGGACTGGAATTATAATGCTTTATTTAAAAAATATATTATTCTATTAGATAACTTAGAAAGAACAAGTATTGATGGCCTTGCTTTAAAAACATTCCAAAATATTGAAAAAAACGAAACAATTTTATCAAACCTAAAAACTTTTGAACCTAAAGGTGGTAAAGCAAACAAAGTTGTCTATAATTTAAAAGGCACATCAACAGGTCGTTTAACAGTCAAAGAAGGCCCAAGTATTTTAACACTGCCAAGAAGATATAGGTCTATTATTAAATCTAGACACCAAGGCGGTAAAATTATTAATGTTGACTTTGTATCTCTTGAACCAAGATTTGCAAGAGCGATTACAAACAATAACGTAGAAAAAGATGTGTACAATGAAATATCTAGTTTAACTGATATTGTTGTTGACCGGTCAGTTATAAAGCAAGCAGTTCTTTCATCATTATATGGTTCTACAAAAGACAAACGACTTGATAAACTGTCTCTTGAAAGGTCAAAACAAATAATGGAAGTGGTTTGGAATTATTTTGACTTAGAAAACACAAGGTCAAAGTTTTCTACAAAAGATAAATGGGGATATACACGAAATTATTTTGGTAGACCTTTAACAATTAATTCTGATAAAGAAAATATTATATACAACAATTATATTCAAAGTTCTTGTGTAGATATATCTTTGCAATATTTTTATCAGTTTGTAAATGATTTAAAATCAGACTTAATTTCTCCGCTTTTTATTCTTCATGATGCACTTATTTTGGATGTAAGCAGCTGCCAGCTAGGCAAGGTAAAAAGTTATATCGATAAACCATACGAAATTGCAAATCTTGGACATTTCTATTTGGATATGAGTATTTTATAAGACAGACATCGAATGTCTGTTAAAAGTTAAATTTGTGAGGTAAAATGGAAAGAAACATTGAAGAGCTTTGGGAAAAGTATAGTTCACTTTTAGGAAGAATATCAGACCATAACATTAATACAATGTTAAATGAGCAACAGCAAAGAATTGTAGAATGCACATTTCATACAAAGAAAGGCGACAAATATGTTGGCCCCGGTGGTTTTATTGAGTATTCCTTAGACTTGGCAAGAACTGTCAGAGAGCTAAATGCAACGTTAAACCTAAACTGTTCAGCAAAAAGCATATTTTTAACTTCACTACTTTGTGATATTGGTGTTGTTGGAGACTTAAATAACGATACATATAAACTTCAAGAATCAGACTGGCATAGAGAAAAGCTTGGTCAACTTTATGTCTGGAATGAAGACTGCCCTAAAATGACAATTCCTCATAAAACATTATATCTGCTTCAGCACTATAGAGTCTTTCTAGAGAGAGACGAGTGGCTATCAATTTTACTTTCAAACTCAAAAAATGTAGAAGAAAATAACTTTTATAGCAGCGAGAAAAAAGGCTTAGTTTATTTAATTAAAGTAGCTAAGGAGCATATTTTAAATAATAATTAACATAGAGGTTAATTATGTCGTTATATCAAAGATTATTAAATAAAATCCATGAAGAAATAAGCAAAGATGAATGTGGCACTTACGAAGCTGAAGACAAAGAGTCAAGTGAAGAGTCAAGCGAATCTTTTGAAGAAGCCTCTGTAGCTGGTTCTATTGCAACTTCAGCTTTGCCTTTAGGTGCTAGAGCAGAATATCCTCCAGAAGGAAGAACAACTAGAAAAATTAAATACAAGAATGCAAATAGCAAACCTAAAAAAATGAGCAGCTTATCTAAAAAAGCTCTTAGTAATAGCAATTATCCAGTTCCAAAAAAGAAAAGTCTAATTGAAGCTTTAAGTTTTTTATTTGAAGCAAAAACTCCTAGAATGGAAGACTTAAAAAAAGAGCATATAGTTTCTCTACTAAAACATATGTTAAGAGATACAACTGAAGGCTATGGATTTGATATAACAGAAAAAATAAGTGGTCAAGCAATTCATGTAGGTATAAAAGGAACTTCAAAAGGTAACGAAGTCTATACTGCAACAAAAGAAGGTTATGACGCAGCAGGACAAAATATATTTAGAAGAAGATTTTATCATTCATCTGGCTCTTCTAGACATGTTAAAAGAGCTTTTATGAAATATTCTAAACTTGCTCCTGACGAGAAAAAAGAATTTGCAATGGAAGTCATTAAACCTGACCATAAAAAGCCTGATTATATAGCTTATAAGGTTCCACGTGGAACAATAATGGTTGCAGTATTTAAAGGAGACTTCTCGCAACAAGATGCAAGTAATTTATCAGGCCCTGTTGGTGGAGGCATAAGACTAAAATTCTTTACTTCAGAAGATATTAAAAAGTCACCTTTAGATAATATGTCACAAGAAGTTTCTGACAAAGTTAGAAGTTTAATTACGAAAGTTGAAGAAGCTCCTGATAAAGGATTTAAATCTTTTGTTAAAAGAGAAGTTTCTTCTGAATTAATGAGTCTTGTTAAAGAGATATATGGTGGTTCAATATTAAATAGCGAAAGTCCAATAGAAGGTGTTGCAATTAACATAACAACACCTGATGGCGAAACTATTTTTATGAAACTTCCATTTCAAGACTACAATGAATTACAAGCAATTCAATCATCAATTTACGCTGAATTTAAATTAAAGCCTAACTCTTATGAAGGTGAATACGCCATATCTAGCGCATATGCATCTTCTTATAGTGGAAGAGCTAAATTATTACATGATTATGTTAAAAACCCAGTAGGCAAAGTTAGCTTTGGTTATAAAGTATTAAAATACGTCATGTTCTTAAATGAAAAAGATGTATTACATAAAAACTTAAGAACATTTATGTCGCCTAGAGACTTTAAAAAGTTCTGTATTATCTTATTGCAGGCAATTGAAGAAGACGATACAAAAAAATATGGCGAAGCAATGACGTATATTAGTAAAAGTGCTAGTAATAGTAGACACTTATATACTGTAAAAGAAGATGATAGCTTTGCAACACCACAATCACAAACATTATCAGATAAAATTCAACAAATATTACCTTAAAACAAAAATTAAACTTTGATTGTAAAATAGATAAAATAAATATATTATATGGTCGCCATTAGGTGACTGGATAAAAAATTAATAAATTAAACAGTTACTAAATAAAACATTTAAACATTTAAAAGGAGAAAAATATGGCAATCGATATGGACGCTATTCGACGTAAACTTGGTCAGCTCAGTGGTGCAAATAGCAAACGTAATATTCTTTGGCGCCCTGAAGAAGGTGAAGAGACAACCATTCGACTTATCGCTTATCCAGACAATGACGGTCAACCATTTAAAGAGCTAATGTTCTACTACAACATCGGCAACAATCCAGGCCTATTGGCACCTTACCAGTTTGGAAAAGCAGACCCTATCCAAGAGCTTATTAATAAGCTTCGTGAGGATGGTAGCAAAGAAAGTTATGAGCTAGCTAAAAAGCTTTATCCAAAGATGCGTTGTTTTGCACCAGTTGTTGTTCGTGGCGAAGAAGATAAAGGCGTTCGTCTGTGGGCATTTGGTAAACAAATCTACCAGTCACTTCTAAACTATATGCTTGACGAAGATTATGGTGATATTACTGACCCAGGTGATGGCAACGATATTCGTGTTAACTGCTTTAAAGCACCAGGTAAAATGTGGGCAACAACTGAAGTTCGTCCTCGCCCAAAGTCAACACCGCTATCTGAGTCAGGTGACCAGACAAATAAATGGTTAAGTAACGTACCAAATGTTGATGATCTTTATGATCTTAAGTCTTATGAAGAGTTAGAGCGAATTGTAAATGCATGGCTTAATGGTGATGATGAAAGCGAAGGTACTACACGAGGTGGTAGTAGCAGTAGCAGCAGTAGCAATAGTAGCAGCTCTTCTTCTTCTTCACAAGGTCAAAGTGACTCATCTAGTCAAGGCTTCTCTGACGACAGTTCTGTTTCATCAAAATATTCTTCACTTGATGATGCTTTTGCTGACCTCGAAGATAGTTCATCACCTTTCTAATTAATTTTGTAAATTAGGTTCTTCGTTGATAAAATACCTCTATAAAAGAGGTATTTTTATATGGCAAGAAAAAAGAAATCAGAAGCAGAAGTTAAGACAAATTTTGAAGCTGAAGACTTTACGTCTGACCTTATTAAGGCACTCAACAAAGAAAGAGGAAATCGTGTAGCATATAATCTTAGTACAGACGAATCACCTACACATGTCAACAGATGGATTAGCACAGGCTCACAACTATTAGACTATATTGTTTCTAATAGAAAAAACGGTGGCCTTCCAGAAGGTCGTATTGTTGAAATCTTTGGTCCTCCATCTATTGGTAAGTCACATATTGCAACACAAATTGCTAGGTCAACCCAACATATGGGTGGTATCGTTGTTTATATTGACACTGAAAATGCAACAAGTATTGAAAATCTTAATGCACTTGGTGTAGATATAAATAAGAGATTTGTTTATGTAGATACACATTGTACTGAAGAAGTTCTTTCTATTGCTGAAAGTACTATACTTAAAGCAAAAGCGATGCAAAAAGATGTTCCTGTTACTATTATTTGGGACTCTGTTGCAGCTTCTTCGCCTCGGGCAGAGCTTGTTGGTGATTATGATAAAGAAAGTATTGGTCTTCAAGCACGTGCTATTTCAAAAGGTATGAGAAAGATTACAGGCGTTATTGCTAACGAAAATGTTCTTATGGTTTGTTTAAATCAAATTAGAACAAAAGTAGGTGTAATGTATGGTGACCCGACAACTACACCTGGTGGAATGGCAATTCCCTTCCATTCTTCAGTTCGTATAAAGTTAGGTGCAGGCTCTGCAATTCTTAATAAAGATAAAGAACCAATTGGTATAAACGTTTCAGCAAAAACAATTAAAAACAAAGTAACAGCACCTTTTAGAACAACTAATTTTCAGATTCATTTTGGTATTGGTATTAAAGAGCACGAAGAAGTATTTGATATTCTAAGAAAACATGGTGCAGAAACAATTGATGAACATGTTGTAGAAGTCTCAGGAAATGGTGCATGGAAACATTTATCTGTAGCGACTCTTGATGGTGAGATTGTTTTTGAAAAGAAATTTTATAAAGCAGAGTTTGATAAGATTATGAAGGGTGTAGAGACAAAGCCTTATATTGACGCACTCCTAGAAAAAGTAATGGTTAAATCAAGAGTAACTGAAGAAGATATTAGTATTGATGCAGAGTCATATGAAGAAGTATCAGCAATTGCTGAACACATTGATGTGAGTGGTTTGGAGTAAAATGAAACCAGAAATATACATTGATGGCCTCAATGTATTTATGAGACATTATTGTGCAAACCCCACAGTTTCTCTTAATAACACGCAGTGCGGAGGAATTGTGGGGTTTTTGTATAACATTAGAACTTTAGCAGACAAATTTAGACCAAGCAAAATTATAATTGTCTGGGAAGGAGGAGGCTCATCAAGAAGAAGGTCAATTGAGCCTAACTACAAACTAGGAAAAAGACCTGTAAAGCTAAATCGTGGAGGAGGCTATTATTCAGATAGATACGATACAAAAGACAACAGAGATAATCAGCTTAAAATATTAATTGAAATTTTACGATATGTTCCAGTTACACAGATATATGTAAATGATTGTGAAGCCGATGACATAATTGGTTATATTTGCAAGAATGAAAATGCTGGTCAGCGTAAAATTTTGGTTACTTCTGATAAAGATTATTACCAGCTTATAGATGAAAATATTGTTATATGGTCACCTAATCAAAAAAAGATAATTGACAAAGATGAAGTATTGTCTAGATGGGGAGTATCAGCATCAAATTTTTGTACACTTAGGTGCTTTTCAGGCGATCAAAGTGATGGTATTAAAGGTGTCAAAGGTGCTGGTTTTAAAACAATGACAAAATATTTTCCTGAATTAAAAAAAGATGAATTCATTTCAGTTACTGAAGTAATTAAGAAAGCAAGTGCCATTGATAAAAAACTAAAGCTTTTAACCGAAATAAAGCAGAATGAAAATAGAATTGAAAAAAACTGGAAACTAATGTATTTGGACGCAGGATGTTTATCTTGGTCACAAATAAATTCTATAAAACAGCAATATAATCAAAGTCAAAAAAAGGAAAATAAATTAGATTTAATGCGTATTATGATACGTGAAGGATTAAATCAATTCGATGTTAATGGATTCTTATTTTCAATTAAGTCTACTCTAAATTATTAGGAAAACGAATGACAACAAAAACGTTCTCTAAGTACGGTAAAGTATTTCAAGAAAAAGTATTTCAAAGCATGCTCTCTGATAAGGACTGGGCAGCACAAATGGTTGAAGTTATGACACCAGAATACTTTGACATTAAGTACCTTCAGTTCTTATGTCAAAAGTACTTCATGTATTTTAGTAAATACAAGTCTTTTCCAACTCTTTCACTGCTTGTAACAATTATTAAAGACGAGCTTATTAATAGCAAAGAAGTTGCACTTCGCGATCAAATTATTGAATATCTACACAGGATGAAAACAAATCCTGACATGTGTGATATTGAATATGTTAAAGAAAAGTCTTTAGAATTTTGTAAAAGACAAGCATTTAAAGAAGCACTAGAGCAAGCGGTAGAGCTAATTCAGACTGATAAATATGAGCACGTTGTTGATATTATGAAAAATGCTGTATCAGTTGGACTTCCAAATAGCAATGGACATGACTTCTTTGAAGACCTTGAAGCAAGATTTGTAGCAATTAATCGACAAGTGTGCCCAACAGGTCTGTCAAGATTAGATGCTCAAGATATTCTTCGAGGAGGCCTTGGTAGAGGTGAGTTGGGTGTTATTGCAGCAAATACAGGTGTCGGTAAATCTCACTTCTTGGTAGAAATGGGTTGTTCAGCAATGCGAGTTGGTAAAAACGTTGTGCATTATACCTTTGAGCTTTCTGAACATGAAACAGGCAAACGATACGATTCAAATCTTTGTAATATACCCAGCAACGAAGTAATTGAAAGAAAAGATGAAGTTATTGCTAAATACAAGGATATGGACTTAGGGCGTCTTGTTATTAAAGAATATCCTACAGGGGGTGCATCTGTAATAACAATTAGAAGTCATATTGAAAAGCTAATGTTAAAAGGTTTTATACCTTCAGTTATTGTTGTAGACTATGCTGATGTTATGAAATCAACAAGAGCTTATGACTCACTTCGACATGAACTAAAGCTTATTTATACAGAACTTCGTAACCTTGCATCTGACCTTAACGTTCCTATTTGGACAGCATCACAGGCAAATAAAGATTCTGCTAAATCTGATATTGTTGGCCTAGAAAATATGTCTGAAGCATATGGCAAAGCACAGGTTGCTGATATTGTACTTTCTATTAGTCGTAAACCTACAGAAAAAGCTGATGGTAGTGGAAGAATCTTTGTTGCTAAGAATCGTGCTGGACGTGATGGTCTTTTGTTTCCTTTAAGTATTGATACAGCTCGTTCTAAATTTAAAATTTTAGATGATACTGAACTTACATTAAATGAAGCTGTTGCACAAGATAATAATGATATGAAAAATGCTCTAAAAACAAAATGGAAAGAAATTAACGGAGGAAGATAATGGTTAGCATTTGTTTAAGTCAAGATTTAATTAAAATTCTAGAAAGTAAGGATATTAATCCTCTGTCTGACTATATTCCTGCGTATGGAGGTGAAAGTGCAGGATTAGACTTATTTAATTGCGGACCAACAATTCACATTAGACCTTCAAATTATAAGTCAGAAGCTGATAAAATCTTACAAAAAGTTTTAATTCCGACAGGAATAAGAATCAATGTCCCAAGAGGTTACGTAGCTTTAGTGCAAGAAAGAGGGTCTGTATCAAAAACTCCTCTTAAAGTTCGTGCTGGTGTTATTGATAGCGGTTATACAGGAGAAATTTTTGTAAATTGTATAAATACGGGAAGTGACGTCTATACTATTTATGAAAAAAATAAATTGCCATTTCAGATCGTAGTAGTCAAATGTGACAATGACTTTAAGGTCGTATCTGAAGAAGAATATGTAGAACTAACAACTTCCGCACAACGTCAAGATGGCCAAGTTGGAAGTTCAGACTAAGGGGACAATGTGGAAAATTATCATACTATTACTATCGATAAAGAAAGAGATAAAAACTTAAATAAGTTTTCAATTGACTTGCTCAAAAATTATTATATGCAAGAAGGAGAAGAGTCGCCGCAAGAAGCTTTTGCGAGAGCAGCACTAGCATTTTGTGGAGATGACAATGAGTTAGCTCAAAGAATATATGACTATGCTTCACAGCAGTGGTTTATGTTTTCTTCACCTATTTTATCAAATGCGCCTAGTATGAATTCTACTTCTAGAGGTCTTCCTATCTCTTGTTTTCTAACATACGTAGACGACAGTCTTGAAGGACTAATGGAGCATAGTGAAGAACTCAGGTGGATGAGTGTTAAAGGTGGAGGGGTTGGCGGACATTGGTCAAGTATTAGAAGCAATAGCGAAATATCTCCTGGACCAGTGCCTTTTCTAAAGACAGTTGATGCAGATATGACAGCATATCGTCAAGGTAAAACAAGAAAAGGTAGTTATGCAGCATATATGGATGTTTCTCATCCTGATATTATTGAGTTTTTAAATATTAGACTACCTACAGGTGGTGACGTAAATAGAAAGTGTTTTAATCTTCATAATGCTGTAAACATTTCAGATGACTTTATGGACGCAGTTATTAAAAACAAAGACTGGAATTTGCTTGATCCAAATGATGGCACAGTTCGAGACACAGTTAAAGCTAGAGACTTATGGCAAAGAATTCTTATAACTAGATTTAGAACAGGCGAACCTTACCTTAATTTTATCGACGAAGCAAATAGACAACTACCAGACTATCAAAAAGATTTAGGTCTTAAAATTCATGGTAGCAATCTATGTAATGAAATTCATCTTCCTACTGGGAAAGATAGAAGTGCAGTTTGTTGCTTAAGCTCGTTAAACTTAGAAAAGTATGAAGAGTGGAAAGATACAACTATTGTAGAAGACTTAATAACTTTTCTTGACAATGTATTGCAATACTTTATTGATAAAACTCAAAACATGAATGGTTTAATGAAGGCAGGATATTCTGCATTTAGAGAAAGAAGTCTAGGTCTGGGTGCCATGGGTTTTCATTCTTTGCTACAAAGTAAAAATATTCCGTGGGAGTCTGTAGCAGCAAAAGGTTTAAATGTTCAAATCTTTACTCAAATTAAGGAAAGAGCACATGAGCAAACGAAAAAGCTCTCGCAAGAAAGAGGTGACTGCCCTGATGCTGAAGGTTATGGAGTTCGTAATTCTCACTTACTTGCTATTGCTCCTAATGCTAATTCTTCTATTATTGCTGTAACATCGCCTTCTATTGAGCCTTGGAAGAGTAATGCTTTTACTCATAGAACAAGAGTTGGAAGTTATCTTGTAAAAAATCCTTATATTGATAAAATACTTTTAAATCTTTTAGATGAAGAAAAAATTACTTTAAAAACTTATAATGATACATGGCAAAGTATTATCTTACATGAAGGTAGTATTCAACACTTAGATGTTTTTAATGCTTGGCAAAAGAAAGTATTTAAGACTGCATTTGAACTTGACCAAAGATGGGTTGTAGACCATGCAGCTGATAGACAAGAATTTATTTGTCAAGGGCAAAGTGTTAATTTGTTCTTTCCTGCAGGAACTGATAAGTTTTTTGTTAATAGCGTTCATTTAAGAGCTTGGAAAAAGAAATTAAAAGGTTTGTATTACCTACGTACAAATACAGGGGCAAGTGCAGAAAAAGTTAGTGAAAAAATTAAGCAAAATAAGCTTCAAGACTTTCAAGATGATGAATGTTTGAGCTGTGAAGGATAAGAAAGAAAAATGTCATTACTAAAGTACAATGAAACATATAAGCCGTTTAAATATCCTTGGGCAATGGAAGTTGCAGAGTCTCATGAAAAGATTCACTGGGGTTCGTGGGAAGCAAAGCTACAAGAAGATGTAAATCAATGGAAAGGAGGCAAAATATCAGAAATAGAAAAAAGTCATATTACACAGATTTTACGACTTTTCACGCAAAGTGATGTTCAAGTAGGTGGTAATTATTGTGATTTATTTATTCCTAAATTTAAAAACAATGAAATTAGGAGTATGCTATTAAGCTTTGCAAACCGTGAAGGCACACATCAACGTAGTTATGCTCTTCTTAACGATACGTTAGGTCTTCCTGAAGAAGAGTACAGTGCTTTTCTTGAATATGAGCAGTTAAGAGATAAAATTGAATTTATGCAAGATAACGATGTATCTACTCTTAAAGGTTTAGCAAAAGCTTTGGCGCAGTCTGCTTGTAATGAAGGCATGTCACTCTTTTCAGCATTTGTTATGCTTTTAAATTATCAGCGATTTGGTAAGATGAAAGGTATGTGTGAAATTGTTGAATGGTCAATTAGAGATGAAACAATGCATGTTCAAGGCATGACTCAGCTTTTTAGAGAGTTTTTAAAAGAACACCCTAGAGTAGTTAATAATAAATTTAAGTCTGAAGTTTATCAGATGTATAGAGATGCTGTAGACTTAGAAGATAAAGTTATTGATTTAGCTTATGATATGGGCACTGTTGAAGGTTTAAAAGCGCAAGAAGTTAAAAATTATATTAGATACCTTGCTGATAGAAGGCTTATCCAGTTAGGACTTAAGCCTAACTTTGGAATTAAAGAAAATCCTCTCACGTGGTTAGACTGGGTATTAAATGGTGATAGCTTTAAAAACTTCTTTGAAGGAACTGTAACAGATTATTCAGCAATGGGAATGAGTGGAGATAATTGGGGTTGGGACACAATTGAAAGTAGTGAGGTAGTTTAATGAATAATATTGAAAGTGGCATCTTATTTTTTAATTCACCTTGGTGTGCACCTTGCAAAAAAGTAAAAGAAGCCTTGACAGAAGAACTTTCAAAAGAGCTTAATATTTTTTTATTTGACGCAGTAAAAGATGTAAATGTATTTGGTCATTATCAAGTAGCTTCTGTTCCAACATTTATTAAATTAGATAGTGGAAATGAAACAAAACGTCATGTTGGTGGAATGACTATTGATGAACTAAAAAAGTTTTAATAAAAGTATAAAAAGACCTCTTTCATCTTATAATATGCTTACAAAAGGCAGGTATATATGAGATGTTTGCATGATATTGATAAAAACATTAAAGAAATTGAACTTAGAAAAGACCCGATTATTATTCAAGTTAATGACTTTAACGAAGCAGCAGCGCTAAACTTTAGAAGTAGTATGTCAATAGCACATAATACTGGGCAAAAAGTTGTTCCAATTATTATTGATTCTTATGGCGGGCAAGTATATTCTCTTATGTCAATGATTTCTGCAATTAAAGATGCAACTCTACCAGTTGCAACTATTGTAACGGGTAAAGCAATGTCTTGTGGCGCCATTCTTGCATCTTTTGGTGCTGATGGTCATAGATATATGGACCCGGATGCAACAATTATGATACATGATGTGTCATCAGCATCATTTGGTAAAGTTGAAGAACTAAAAGCAGATGCTGCAGAATCAGATCGACTTAATAAAAAAGTTTTTACTATGATGGCAAGAAACTGTGGTAAGCACGATACTTATTTTTTGGAAAAAATTCATGAAAAAGGTCACGTTGATTGGTATTTAGAACCAGACGAAGCTGTCAAATGTAATCTTATCAATCATAAAAAATTGCCAACAATGAACATTAAAATAATATTAGATATTGATTTAGTATAAAAGGATAAACAATGGAACAATTTGAACATTTAAATAAAGACAAAGACTATGTTAAAACTCTTCAAGAAGAAGTTGGTGCAACACCTGACGGTGTATATGGTCCTGCAACACATCAAAAAGTATTAGATTACTATGAGTCGCCAGTTATTTTTCATATGGGAAAAGTAGTACCGTTATCAGGTGCAACTTATAAGATCAATCATGATCTTTCACTATATGAACTAGCTGATGGTACACAAAACTGGTCTTCAAGACGTATGACACCTAAAACTATTTGTGTTCATTGGGGCGGTCTTAATGCTAGACATTGTTATAGAGTTTTTAATAATGCAACAGGAAGACATGTTTCGTCTCATTTCCTTGTAGGGACAAACCCGAAGACAGAAGAGTTTGAAATTCTACAATGTTTAGATACAGGTCTATCAGCATATCACGCAGGTAAGTTTAATCAATATTCAATTGGCATTGATATTTGTATGCATCCACATCCAAAATATCAAAGCAAAACACAAAAGTTTTATCCTAGTTCATATATGGTAGATAATAACCATGACAGAGTGCCTGTCAAAGAATACATGATGATTAGTGATAAGTTTACTAAGTTTTGTAGAGAATTTCTTGCTGATCTTCGATATGCAGTAGAGTTAGATGATAAGCCTGTTTGTGAGACTTTTGATGTAATGTCAGTATCAGACGCAGCTAAATATAGCATTGTAGGGCATCATAATATTTCAGCAAAAAAATGGGATGTTATTCCTTGGGCTGAAAAGTTATATTACGGCTTATAAAATATAAAAAAATATTATATAATAAAGACGTAAATAAACGAGGAATTAATGATAAAAGAAAAACTATATCTTTATGATGATAATATTGGTCATATTAGCTTAGTTCAATGTATGGGTGACGAGCTAACAATTGTAAATGCTGCTAGAGTATCTTTTGGCGTTGAAAAATCATCTTTAGATGATAGAGATAAAAAGCTAATTAAGTATCTTATTAAGCATAAGCATACATCTACTCTAGAACATAATTTTGCAACATTTATTATTGAAGTTCCTTTGTTTATTCGTTCACAGCATCATCGTCATCGAACGTGGAGTTATAATGAAATTAGTAGAAGATATACTGACTATGACATGAAGTTTTACTATCCAAGTTCTTTTAGAATGCAATCAAAGTCAAATCGACAAGCTTCTACAGATGATTTAGTAAATCCTAATATTTTAGCAGGTTTTGGTGGTGAAGGTAAAGCGTCTGATATTATTCATGAACATTGCGAGGATTCACTAGAATTATATAATCAACTAGTTAAAAAAGGTGTTTCTAGAGAACAAGCACGAATGATTCTTCCACAAAACCTTTACACAAAATATTACGCAACAGCAAACTTAAATAATATACTAAAGTTTATTGACTTAAGAATACATGAAGGGGCACAATGGGAGATTCAACAATTAGCAAAAAGCATGCTAGAAATTATAGTAAATATTTGGCCTTACGCAACTAACGTGTATAGAGATTTAAGAGTTTAAATAAAATATATATGTTATATAGAAAGGTTTAAATAATGACAAATTTATTAAAAGAAGGTCACAAAGACTTGACCTATATAACAGTAAGATGTAGAGTTAAAATTGAAGAAGTAGAAGACCCTACTATTTTAGATATTACGACAGACATGAGAGCTTTGCCAGGAATTGTAACTGTAAGGCAAACTGACAAAGTATCAGATATTATTTCGCCGGATGGTAAAAGAGCAGTTCAATTAGAAGTTTCTTATATACCAAAGCACGTTGACAAAAGTGCCTCTTCTTCAGAAGTTATGATGAAAGTATTAAAGTCATTTAAAACTGTTGATGGTGTTGATATGGTAAAAATAGTAGAACATAGCGATAATCAGATTAATAGAAGACTACCAATTATAGTATAAGGAGAAAATATGTCTCATAGATTAGATGATAATACAATTGCGCACTTTGTGAAATTAATTCAAATGGCAATACTTTCAGGAACTGACATTACAGATAACTTTAGACTAGTAGAACTTATTATCAAGGATAACAAAGTTTGTATTGATGAAAATTATTTATTACAATTTAATGAGAATATTGATAAATTAGTTGCACAAATAGAGCAAGAAGACGTGTCTAATCAAGAAAAAGGGGTTTTTGATGGCTGACAGGCTAAAAGAAATATTTAAATCTAGAGAAAGCTTTATGAATCTCATTAGAAAACATCACGATGAAGTTTATAAAGAATCATGGCCACTAGATATTTCTAAAAAGTCTTCTCAAAAAGTCTTGCGAGAAACAGCACTTAAAGGTGTTGAAGAAATGTTTGAGGCTTTAGGTCATTTAAAAAATTGGAAATCACATAGAGTACATGAAATTCCTGAAGTTGATAAGGAAGAGTTTTTAGAAGAAATAATCGATGCTTTTAACTACTTTTATTCACTAATGATTCTCTCAGGATTTAATGAAGACGACTTCTATAAAGCTTTTGTTAAAAAAGACAAGATAATTAGAGATAGACTAAGTAATAAGTACTAATGAATATAATCAGTGAAAAAAGCTTACAAAAATTTATGTTTACAGATGATAGCTTTTCACTGCTTGCCATAGACTTATTTGATAAACTTACACCTATGTTTTTAAATAATATAGGTCTTTTTGAAAAATGTTCTATTAGTTTTAATATTGATAATGACTGTTCACATATTTTAGTTGAAAATAGCTTTTTTCAAAAAGAATTTGAAGAAAAATTTAAGTTCAATAGCTATAATATAATGTTAAATACACTTTTATCTTTTGAAGGAAACTTTGTATTTAATATTACGGATTCAAAAAATAAATTTGTTTTTATTGAAAGTTTTTATTGTTTTTTTAGTGATAAGAAAAATGATGATGATGATATTGATGATGGTATTATCCTCATAAGAGGAAACTACAAAGGTAACTTAGACGATTTTTATCATTTCAAAAGAGAGTTTTGTGTTAACGTTGCTCCTGAATTAATAAAAGCATATTATAGAATTTTTCATTATGACGAAAAAATAAAAAATAATAAAGACTTTATTACACGTCTTTATTTTGAAAAAATTAATACTTTATATCATTTAAAATATTCAAAAGAAGATATAGAAAATTATTACTTAAAGTATTTAGAAAATGATAATTATAACAAAGATATTGTTTTTGAAAAATTAAATTACGCGTATAAAAGGTTTTATAATGAAAGCGAATAAAAAATTACTTGAAGTATTTTTAAAAGAAGAATTAAAAAGTATATTACAAGACGAACTAGAAAGTTCTGAATATAATGAAACAGAGTTAGACCTTGACAATGAAAGTAAGTCTGAAGTTGACTCTGAATTAACTAGTTTAATTAATAATATAGCAACACATAAAAATCCATCTTCAATTAACTTGTTTTTAAAAGGTGTTGCTAATAATATAACAGGACAAGACTCTTTAGATGATTCTGCAACAAGTATTCAGATAAAAATGGCGAGTATACTTGTTTGTTACTATTTTCTTGTAATATCTACAGACTATAAAATTACAATTTCAGAATTTAATAGAATTAAAAATATTATGCTTGAACAATTAGAACACAGTCAAGTTCAAGATTTAAAAGTTCTTTTTGACGAAATAGACGACTAAGTTTATAAAATTATAATTTGGCCTCTATAATTTAATTAGAGGTGAAAATGGATTTAAAAAATTACCTAGAATTACAAGAAAAGTTTTCTAAATATTTCTATGACAAAGACAACATGTCTTTAAAAGAAAAAGAAGAAATGATAAAAACTCTTTCATTGTCTTTACATAATGAAGTGTCACAAGTAGTTTCTTCAACTAATTATAAATTTTATGATAAAAAAGAATATAATATTGATAAAGGTAAAATTTTATATAAGTCTGTAGACACATTTAGATATTTATTAGCTTTATTGAATTTATGTGACATTAATGAAAATACTTTTTTAAATGCTTTTAATCATAGAGATAATTACTTGCATAAAAAAGTTAAATATAAAAGTTCAAATAAACCTGTTGTTGTAATTGATATTGATGATGTTCTGCTTAGCTTTAGATTTACATTCAACGAATGGATTAGAAATAATTATAACGTTTATATTGATGACAATTCTGACCAATATTACTCTTCTATTGCAGTTAAAGAAATAGGGCTAAGTCCTGAAACAGTTTTTGAAGACTTTATAAAAGAAGATGGTTTACTATCTATTCCTGCGCTTAAAAACGCTTCAGAAATGACTCGTATGCTTAGTGACTTAGGATATGAAATACAATTACTTACAAGTAGACCAGAGAAAAATTTAAGATGTAAATATCAAACTCTTCAGAGTCTTCTTAACAGTAGCATTACATTTGATAAACTAAACTTTTCTTTTGAAAAATATATTTGGCTAGCAAAACAAAAATTCTATCTAGACGGAAGATTTAAATTTGCTATTGATGATTCACCAAAACATACAAGTGAATATGCAAATCATGATGTGCCTGTAGTAATGCCAATTTATGAATATAATAAGTCTATTTTAGAACATCCGAAAAGAAAAGATTATATTATTGATACTTCTTTAGAAAATATGCACTCTAGAGTTTTAGAAATAGCTAATAGTTTTCTACATTAAATATAAAATATTTTGTAAATTTGATTTTTTTTTATTAATATATTGATGTAATCAATAAAAGGAAATTTTATGCCGTTAAATAATAATATTAACCCAATTACTCTTCCAATGGACCTTAAGTTTGGACAGTCTTGCAATACAGCATTTCAAAACAATTTGGATGCACTTAAGGTAGAGTTAATTGATGCACCTACAAGAGAACAAGCTCATGATGTTGCATGGTGTTATACAAAAGCAACTTGGGCTGATGACCCTTGGCAGTCTTCTCCTGACAATGTTTCTGTACGTGATAAGTCACTTAATCTTATTGATGTACTTAACTTTAGAGCTCTTCCTACCCCTATGGAATGTCTTGGTTTTACGTTTAGAATTAGTGGTATTTCCTTACAGACTGTAACACACCTTATTCGCCATCGTGCAGGTTCATTTGCAGCACAATGCACAGGTGATCGCGATCTTCGTGATGATCCAGCAGTTGTTCCAGAGTCAATTGAAAACTCTCCAGAATTTTACGAAAGATATCGAAATCTTGTTTTTGAAACAAAGCAGCTTTACGCTGATATGGTTGATTCAAAAGTTGTATCAATGATGGATGCTCGTGTCATTCTTCCTAAATGTCTTACATCTTTTTATTACGCAAGATTTAATATTAAGGATTTAATTGGTCTAGTTCGACAACGTCAAGATGTACAAATTCAGCCTGAAGTTGATAATATTCTTGCAACTCAAATGGCGCGTCTTATTTGTGAGCGTATTCCAGAGTTTTCAACTGTCCTTGACTTTGATCGTCCTGATGTGCATTATATTAAGACTTTTCGTGTAAAGGAAGGAGATGTTTGGACAAGCAAAGGAACAAACCTTTATCAGCCTGAGCCAAAAAATGACTCGTTTGATTATCACGAGCAAGATACAATTTATCCTTGTCGTCGTGAAGCTCTTAACGGAACAGATGGCCAACCTTTTCAAAAGTCTTTTACACGCCTATGGGATGCTGATGTTACAGCAATTAATGATATTCGTACAACACTAAATGAGGAGAATGCTTAATATGTCTAATATTATTTCTTTACCTGGAGATCGTCAATGGAAAATTTATCTTGCGAGCGGATGGTTTTCACCAGAAGCTTCAAAAGAGTTAGATGAACTTGAAGAGTACTTTGGTAACTTAGCACAAATTGACTTGGCGGCTCCAAGACAAATATTTGTTTGTCCTCCAAATGCTCCGCAACATGTTCAAGAGCAAACATTTCAAGGAAATCTAGAACATATTAAGACAGCAGACTTTGTTTTTGTAAATACACGTGATAAAGATATTGGAACTATTTGGGAAGCTGGATATGCATATGCACATGGTAAACCTATTGTATATTATTGTGCAGGTCTTCCTCCTAGCGCTAAATTTAATCTAATGCTAGCAAAAAGTGGAATTAAAGTTTGTACAAGTATGGACCAACTAACTGATTATATGGATAGATGTTTTGCAGGAAAAAGCCTTCTTGTTGAGCCTTACAGCTTGGCAATCGAGTAAAAATGCCTGAAGGACCTGAAGTTAAGTTATATGTTGATAAGCTAAATCAGCAATATGCAAATAAAACTATTAAGGAAGTTAATGTAATTAGTGGAAGGTATCTTAAAAAACCTATTCAAAACTTAAATGTTTTAAGTGGACAAAAACTTCTTTCAGTTAATTGCAAGGGTAAATTTATTTGGTTCGAGCTCCAGCAAAATATTATATTTAGTACCTTAGGTATGACAGGTAGCTGGTCAAGAGTAAGTAAAACTCATTCTAGGATTAAAATAACTTTTAGTGACGATGACTATGTTTACTTTAATGATATAAGAAACTTTGGAACTTTTCATATAAAGGAAAGAGAAGACTTAATAAAAAAAATTAAGACAATCGGCCCAGACATGTTAAATAATCCGCCTCATAATTTTGTTGAAATTATGAGAAAGAGAGACAATAAAAACATATGTGAAGTTTTAATGAAGCAAAATATTATAAGTGGTGTAGGGAATTATATTAAAGCTGAAAGTTTATGGCTGGCAAAAATTAATCCGCATTCAAAAATTAAAAACCTTTCAGATAAAGACTTAATGAGACTAGAGTTAGCTATACTACAAGTGATAAGAGAATCTTATAAAAGTCAAGGTGCATCACTTAAAACTTATACAAATTTCGATAATGAAGAAGGCGAAGCAACAGACTTTTTTAATGTTTATAGTAAAAAAATTGATACGCTAGGTAATCAAGTAGTCAAAGAAGAGACTCCAGATAAAAGAACTACACATTGGTCTCCTGTTAGACAAGTATGTGGTGTTGTAAATTAGTCTTTTATATTGTATAATAACTAAAAAAGGATATTAAATGAAGATTGCTGTTACAGGTGAAACCGGTTTTATTGGAAGAAATTTGCCTAAGTCAATTGAAAAATTTGGTCATGAATTTGTTTCTTTAAATGATTACAAAAATTTCGATAGTAGAAGACCAAAAACTGGCGAGCCTTGCGTTTATAGTAATAGCGAAAAAACTTGGATTAAAGCTTTTTACGACTTAGATATTGACGTTGTTATTCATAACGCAGCTGTTGTAGGAACTGATGTTGTTGCACTAAACTCTTCTGATTCAACATTAAGTAATGTTGCAGGAACACATAATATTGTTCGTGCAGCAAATGCTTGTGACGTAGCAGTTTGTTATACAGGAACAACAGTTATTTATGATACAGCTAGGTATCAAACAAATAAAATTGTTGAAAACTCTGCTAGAAAGCCAACAACACTTTATGGCTGTCAAAAGGTTGCTGCTGAAGATATTATTCGTGGTATGTGTGAAAAGTGGAATATTGTTAGACCACTGTTTGCATTTGGTGGAATTGGTGACATGAACTCTCTTATTGCAAAAGGTCTATATTCAGCACTTAATGGTAGACTTAATATTAAAATGTTTCTCGATCCAATGAAAGTTAAAGATTATCTTTATGTTGAAGATTTTTGTGATGGTGTAATGTCTGTTATTTCACATGACCTTTGGCAAGATGACTTTAATGTTGCAGCAGAAACGCCTTGTGTAACTCGTGACATTGTCAATATTATGCAAGAAATTAGTGGCTTAGACATGCAGGAGGTTTTCTCCTGGCAACCTCAAACTGATTATCTTGGTAACCATAGGCTTTCATCAAACAAGATTCGTAAACAGACAAATTGGCAGCCTCAATATAGCCTTCGGAGTGGTATTCAAGAAGTTTGGGACAGTTTTAATCTAGATAAAACAGATGACTATAATCCTTTATTACATCTAGATAAAGCTGAAGTTTCACAATTTGATTTAGAAAGTCATTTTCCTAAAGTTTAAAATAGGGAGAAAGATATGGCTTGAATCCCCTAATTACAATAAAAGGAGGATTTATGCCTGTATTGAAAAATTGTCAGTCTTGTGGAAAAGAATATAAAGTTGCTGCTTCTAGGGCAGAGAAAAGCAAATATTGTAGCATTAAATGTCGTAATAGAGGAATAAACGAAAGTAAAAAAATTCCTTTGACAAAGAGAAATTGCAAACAGTGTAATACAATATTCTTTGCCAAAGAAAATGATGATAAAATGTTTTGCTCTAAAGAATGTTACGTAGAAAATGTTAAAATTGATAGAGTAACAAAGAACTGTCCTGTTTGCAAAAAAGATTTTGAAAGACCTGTTGGTAAAGAAACAAAACATTGTTCAACAACATGTAGAAACTATGCACAGTCTTCAGGTCAAATATCAATGCCTAGGACAACAAGAGCAGGCTATAGAAGAGACTTGCCTGATAATTTCTTTTTTAAAAGCGCTTTAGAGGCAGACTTTGCAAGATATTGCAATTGGACAAATAAAAAGTGGACCTATGAGTACAAAACATTTCAGTTTGAAATGAATGGTTATACTAGAGCTTATACGCCAGATTTTTATTTGCCTGATGAAGACAAATACATTGAAACAAAAGCCAAGAGAAGAGACTCTAAGTATGATGCAAACTTGGCTGCAGCTGCTATCTTAAAAAGAGACCACGGTGTAAATATTGAAGTTGTTTTTATGCGTCCTTTCTATAAAGACTTAAAAGAAAGGCAGCTTTTTTATGTTATACCTCACTTAGAATTTAGAGACTACGCAGGAACAAAGTGGTTGTCATATCAAGAACCTCATGAAAGAGATGACCACAGATACGTAATTTAAATTATTCTAAGCAAATTGCTATAATAAATTTAATAAACTCGTTAGTTTTAAAGTCACTTGAATCATCAATTTCTTTATTGTCAACTTTACTTTGCAGTTCGTCAGCAATCTTGCCTAAGACTTCATCTTTTGTAAATGACTTTGCAAATAATTTTATAAAAGCGATAGGCCCGCTAACAACCGATGCGCCTACAACATTTTTAGCAAATACTAAAATTTTCTTTAATGTTTTAAGCTTTTGAGAAAATGAAATTGATTTATCTCTTCTATCGTAAAACTCGTCCCTAATATCTTCGTCAACACGTATTGAAACTTTAATTTGATCTGTTGAGTAAAAGTCTCGGTCTTTCATAAAGAAATTTGCACTTGCATCAGCCAAAGTTAAAACGCACTCAATGTCTGCATTCTCGTCAGCAGTAATAGTTACTTCTCCAGAATCTGCAGTTTCAACTGAAATTTGATTTCCAAACTCTTTCTGCAATTTTTTAATACCTTTTGCTGTATTTTTTGCAAGTTTTGAATGATACATTTTAAAATAATGGAGCATTGCTTCAAAAGCAGCATCAAGTACAAATTGTTCTTCATCCATATATTCACTATTGTTTCCATACTCACTCTCATACATTTCATATATGTTTACAACAATAGTAAAAATTTTCTTAAATTCTTGCTTGTCATTATTTTGAATGATATCATCAAAAGCTTTAATTGCAACTTTAGGATTCCAGTATGACATTAAAGCTTTTATGTTTTGTGCATACAAATTAAGCCTTCTTGCATTTTCTTTCTTTCTATATTTTTCCATTTTCCAAGGATAAGGATCTTTGAAAGCGTTTGCAATAGTTTCTTGACCAGAACTAAGCCAGTTTTCAATATCATGATCATAAATTTCTTCAAGTTTTTCCCATACATAGCCGTCATCTCTATCTCTATCAAAAACAATATTTAATAAATCAATAAATTTTAAAAATGCTTCTTTATTTTGACCACGTGTTATAAATTTATGAACAAACTTTTTAAATATTTGTCTTATTAATAAACTACCAACACCCATAGCAGCACCAACAGCGATACTAGCTGTTGTAACTTGAGGTATATACTCTTTTATTGAAGCTAGATCAATTTCGTTGATTTGCTTATTTTTATCTTCATCTAAATAGTTTCTCCAGTTTTCAACAATTAATTTTGTTTCATTCCTGTTCATGTTTTTTCCTTTATAATTCTCTATATTGTAAATATGAAATAATTTGCATATAATATAAAAAATATAGAAAGGTGATAAATTGTCAATTGATTTAATTAAGCCTCCAACAAGATTCGTTGGCCTTCATGCACACTCACACTTTTCAACCTTTGATGGCCTAGGTTATCCTGCCGATCATATTGACTTCATTACTTCTGAGTCACAAGGCATGGATGCGTGGGCACTTACTGACCATGGAAATGGCAACGGTCTTGCTCATGCTCATTCACATGCTGTTAAACTTCAAAAACAAGGCAGAAATTATCGCCAGCTCTATGGAGTTGAGTTTTATTTTGTTCCTTCACTTAAGCAATGGTCAGAAGAATATGCGGCACATCGTCAAGCTATTAAAGACGCTAAAACATCAGCTGCCGCTGAAAAGAAAGCAAAAGAAAAGACTGATATTAGTGCTGATGACGAGGCCGGAGGCCACGTTGTAGAGGATGAGGATGAAACCAAAAGCATTGATATTCTAAAAGACGAGTGGAAAAGACGATATCATCTTGTCGGTATTGCAAAAAATGCTAAAGGTTTAGCTAATCTTTTTACGCTTGTAAAAAAATCATATAAATATGGATTTTATCGTTATCCTCGTATTGACTTTGAAATGTTAAAAGAGCATGGCGAAGGTCTTCATATTTCGACAGCATGTCTTGGAGGCATCTACTCAAATCGTATTCTCCGAGGTGTAGCACATGGTCAATCTCGTGAAAAGATTCAACATGAACTAACGTATCTTTCTGATCGTTTTCTTGATTGTGTAGGTGACAACTTTCATCTAGAATTACAGTTTAATAAGATTGATAAACAACATGTAGTTAATGACTATCTTATTGAGCATCATAAGCTAACAGGTATTCCGCTTATTGCAACAGCTGATTCTCATTATCCTACACAAGATAAGTGGCAAGCTCGTGAGCTATATAAAAAGCTTGGATGGCTTGGCAAACGTGATGGTATGGTTCTTCCTCAATATGAAGAATTGCAATGCGAGTTATTTCCTAAAAATGCAACCCAAATGTGGGACGAATTTAAGGCCGGTTACAGTAACCACGATTTCTATAAAGGCAATGAAGAGCTGGTTAAAAGTTCTATTGAAAAAACACATGATATTGTTTGGAATGAGTGTGAAGATACATGGGTAGACGGTGAAGCTAAACTTCCAAAAATTAGCGTACCAGGTAAAACACCATTTAGGCATCTAGCAGATCTAGTTAAAGAAGCACTTATTCGTGAAGACTTAGCAGACAACAAAGAATACGTTGATCGTGCCAAAGAAGAATTGTCTGATATCAAGTATCTCGGCCATGAGTCATACTTTATTACAATGTATGAAATCTTTAAGAAAGCTGAAACAAAAACATTATTTGGTCCGGCTCGTGGTAGCGGTGGTGGTTCTCTTGTAAATTATCTACTTGGCATTACACAGCTTGAC
>Ga0163109_10000360_pt1 | contig 36923 bp, 55 predicted proteins | sample CRUFie1St13metaG_FD_108704 | JGI IMG/M metagenome (GOLD analysis project Ga0163109, IMG submission 108704) | Marine microbial communities from the Costa Rica Dome - CRUD Field 142mm St13 metaG | ecosystem: Environmental > Aquatic > Marine > Oceanic > Photic zone | place: Costa Rica: the Eastern...
AATACTATGTTAAACACAAACAACGAGGGCAATATGCAAAACATCACAGACATACACTACGAAGCAACACAATCAGCAAAGAACGCTGTATCCAATTTCTTAGATGATTGGAATAGCAAGACAGGTGGCAACGAATACGGAGAGCCAATGTACTGTGGCTTTGCTTGGGTTGATGTAAGTGTAACAAGAACCAACAGTGCTGAAGCAAAGGCACTTGAGAGCATAGGCTTTAAGAAGTCATACAGAGCAAAGACTATGACTATGTGGGATCCTGCAAAGCATAACGGACAGAGCATGGACTGTAAAGAAGTGGGTGCTCAAGCCTATGCTGACGTACTCCGTAAGTATGGGTACAAGGCTTACATGGGTAGCAGAGCAGACTAACAGAACTCGAGTAGATCCAGTTAGGATCGGAACGGAGCAGGGAGACTTGCTCCGTTTTTTTTTGAACGAAAGGTCGAGGGGCATGAGAAATAAAAAAATCTTTTCGATGGTCGAGGGGCATATAACAAAAATCTCAAATTGACATTTTGAGTGAGCAGGCCTCCAAATCACCACCTCAAAGACCTAAGTACTTCTTTATATTTTTCCGCACGGCGTCAAATCACAGTGCAGGACCCTTTTCACAGTTTAAATACAGTATGAGCAAGTTAGATCCCTACACATACAGTCAGGAACGTAGAACGCATATACGTGAGCGTCTTGATTCGCTATACTGGGAGTTTTTGGTGGAAGCATATAATGACTCTACACAAGCACGAATAGTATCACTTAAAAAACGTATTAAAAACTTCTCCCAAAAGTTGTCAAGTACTTCGTAAATTTTTTTTGCGTTTACTTTTTTTCTGTGTAGTACTCTTTTCGGGTAGTATGGTACGTTGTTTAAGCAAGTATTGGGTCAATGGATTGTTAAGTACATATCCGCTGTATTTGCTACGTTTAGCCATTTGATTTTACTTATCATTCGAGTGTGCAATAAGTAATAATATGAGCACCACAGTACAACTACAGTTCACACGCAAACTCGGACAGCAATCAAACTTCATTGTGGAAGATGCTCATACGCACAGTGCTTGTACCACACTGCTCCTTCAACACGGCATACACACTACACAATCAGATCACTGCACTATAGAGTTTGAAACCCAACAACAAGCATTGCTGGGACTTATGTTCTTGTCAGGTTCAGATCTCTACACGGCACGGTTGCTGACGTAGTCTTGCAACACAGTTAAACACCCTTGCACACAGTAGAGAGGCCAAGAGATCCCGCTTACCGATCTTTGCTACCGCAGTGCTTCGCACGTTCTAAAAAAACCGCTTCCGCTTCGCTTACGTAAATTGTGCGTACCGCAGTTGCGGCTTTTGCTGGTGTGCTACCCGCTTCGCGGCGATAAGTACACATATAGGCAACACATACACAGGGGGATATATGTGGACACTATTCATTTCAATATGCAGTCTTGGACAGTGTGGCTGGCTTGAAGTACAACAGCCTACGTATCAGGACATAGTATCGTGTGAAAATTCAGCACACACCATACGGGTAGAACTGTACACACAACTCAACGATGATAGAATACAGATACGCACAGAGTGTGTGGGACCTGAATCGCTTGAACAGTTTAGGCAAGATCTACTCAAAGACGACCGTTTAACAGGCCGTATGACCTTAACCATTTAAATACAACTATAACACAAGGGGTTGTTGGCTGAATCAAGTAAGCAAAGAACCATTTAAAACACAGAGTTCACCAGTCGGCTCAAACAACAGTGTGTTAATAAACAGAGTATTTTACTCGTGATCAACTAAATAGATCATAGGGAGGATACTTATGAGTAAGATGAGAGAATTCGTTTTCTGGGATGGAAACGAAAACAAAACCGTTGAAGCACTGTCCTATAAACGGGCGGTTAAGTCTTTCCAAGGCAACACCAAAGCCTCAAGTGTTAGAGTAGAGTGGCGTGCCAAAAAAGGCGTTGTACACACTATTGAGCAATCACTACCGTTGGGTAGAAAAAAGAAGTTAGGACGTTAATATGAGATTACATTCATCAGTAAGCATTCATGTTTCAACACCAAAGAAAAGTTCACAGGCAGGACGCAAACGTTCATGCAAGATGAGCTCTATGAACAAACACAAAAAACGCAGTCATAAATTTTATCGAGGACAGGGGAGATAATCATGGAACTATATGTGCTTGTATTGAGTATGTGGGGTAAAACCGCAATGGGTAATTGGGAGTACATAGGCAATCAGTATGCTTTCAATTCACCAATGACACTGGAACAGTGTGAAGAAATAATTGATCCATATCACTGGTCATGGAACATCAACAATGAATACTATAGAATTCAAATGGACTGTATGCCTGAAAGCAGTGAACTAAAGGATTAGACTATGGCTGGTATCAAACAACGTGGACCAAAAAGCATACACATTCCAAGAACCTACAAGGGCAAGGCAGTGAGACCAACACGCTATATCAAAGGTGCAGGCAAAGGCATCATGTGTGGTATTGTGGTTGAAACTGATGAACTTGTTAGGGGCGCAGACGGAACTCCAACACCTTGGAGCCAAATAAGTTAACCACCCGCGAATACGTTGGGTGAACCTTCAGCAACAGAAGTACAACCGCTGATGGCATCTCCTATACGTCCAGTTCCAAGCATATTTGTAAACACCGTGGTTGAACCCACAGCAATAGGAGCCTCATGGCTGGGACAGGGTATGCCTGGCAGTAGGTGTGAAGTGTTTACATCACTCTGTCTACTCACAGGTATGTTGTTGGCAAACACATTGGGTGAACCCACAGCACGGGTCATGCCCGAACAGTGTGATACATCAGCATCGCCGATTCGTGTTACCGCTGGCATTATGCTTTCTCCAACACGTACTTGATGTTGCAGTAGCCACAGATGGCTTCACCATTTTTCAGTGTGTAGTATACCTTAGGATGATCATCGTTCTCACCTGTGCATGAGATGTGTTCTTCAGTTACATAAACAGTTTTCATTTTTTCTCCCTTTGAATAAGTTCTTCAAGCAACTCGGGCCACTTGGCCATTTCGTCATGCTGTGCCTGTGTGTGTGGCGGTTCTGGTACGCTTGGAGCAAATTCAATTATGTGATCAAACTCCATGGGTATGTCTTCAAACCGTGAGTATGTGTGTAGTTCGTTGTTGTGCTTGATTACAAACTTATGCATACACATATTTATTTGTTTCCGATCTATGTGTTTTTCACAGGCCTGCTATGCTAAATACTTATACGTTCATCCCTGTTCGGGACGGAAGTAGCATTATGCGAAGGAACGCACTCAACTTTAAAAAGGAGAGTGTTATGAACAGATTCGATCACTTACACAAAACATACCGTGAGCAACGTGTGAAAGCACGTAAGGAGCGTATCCTACAGAGTACAAGACCTGTGGTAGACGCTAATGCAAATGGTACGAGTGGATACGTAATCAAGCATGGCGAGAATGCTGGTTCTATTGCTGGACATCAATCAGTAGAACATCCAAACAAAACCTTTTAGTGGGTAAATTCTAACCAAGTGGTGATGCAGTATTTGTCACCACTTAAAGGTGGATTGCCTCTATGGGTATGCGTGTAGCCTGCGGGACAGAACATTATAGTTCCTTGTCTTGCAGGTATGCGTAGGCTTTGATATAGAAATTCTGTTTCCCCACCCTCTTCAACTGTGTTCAAATATGCCATAGCAAGTATAGCACGTTGTCCTGTGTCTCTGCTGGCGTGTTCACAGTGCCATATATGATAACCTTCTGATGGTTTGGTGTGTTGTATTTTGATTGAGTGTGATATCTGTATTGGGTTTACATTTTCAAATATACCAAATTCTGATATGTAATCATTTACACAGTTCTGCATTGCATTGTAGTATGGTTGCAGTAGTTTGTTCATGCTCAGTGCAAACGTACCCGATTCTCCTTCGTCATACAGCATAGCACCGTCCTTGTTCATTTTTGGTGCAGACTCTGATGCTGTTTGTCTTGTGAGTATACGTGTGCCTTCTTGCTGATGATAGTAATCAATTACTTCTTGGCAGTATTCTGGTGATAGTGCGTTGTCCCATGTTCTTATAAAGTTCTGCATATTGTTATTTAAACTACGCATATAATAGGTGCTTTAAACGTGGTTAAAACGCTGTTGCCCGTGTAGAATACCCGGTTGCTATACAATATACCATATTTGCATTAAGTAGGCAAATAAGAGCCATTTAGGGGTGATTTTCGTGCATTTAAGACGCCTGTCGCAATGGGGGTATTTTAGCCACGAACAATTATAAAACTTGTTTTTTCAATTATCGCCACTGTGACATAGTATAGAGTTTGGCATCGTTGCAATCAATATAATCTGAATTATTTGAGTGTCTTACTCTACCAGTTCCGTGAATAACATCACCATCTCTGTATGCAAATGGTTTGTGTATAACAACGTCAATGTATTCTCCATAGTCAGTGCCAAGTGTTACAAATGTAACGTATCTTCCTTTGTTACCTTTGTATACTCTACCATTGGCAACAAGTCCACTGAACTCTACCCTATCCAACCATTGGCTTCTTACACCAAGTGCAGGAATGAATCCATTCTTCCACCAACCGTTCTGTGTTGGTATGCCATGTCTATGTGCTTCACTTTGATATACCCAACGTCTATATGAACCTTCGCAGTGCTTGATACAGGCCGCCCAAAACTCTTTGGGGTTATGTGCTTTTTGATATGCCAATGCCCATATAAGCCTACCAAGGTTTACTGCATGGGCTCTGCATAATCCAAAGCCACCAAGTTGTTGCAGTGCCGCCATTGCTTCTTTCTTCTTGGGGTGGTTACCAAGACGTTCCATAAACTCCATTATCTTTTCATCATTCTTTTTTGCAAATGCTCTGCGATACATATCTGCTTCGTACATATCAATATCAATTAGACTTGCAATTATTTCAATAGCATCATCTTCAAACACCACACTATCCTGTACTGCTTCTTTTGACCAGTCATGAAACATTGCGGCCTTTTGTCTTCCACTCAATGCTACCGGACGTATCAGTGCAGTTGCAAAAACACAGTCGTGAACACTCTTAGGTTGTATAGCCCTAAACAGTCTACGCATCGCAGGTGACTCGCCCTGTGTTACTCCAAGCACATCACCACGTGATAACAATGCACTTGTCTTTTCATCTTCTTGTGGATAGTATTCTAATTTGGTTACACCATCTATTTCCAACAGTTGTGATAAACCTCTGTTGGCAAGTATATCAACTTTCAAATGTTCAAGGTCTTCAATTTCATACTTGTCCAAAAGTATTTGGTTGTCTTGTGATATTAGACTTTTTGGTAACTGTCTATCAAACATAATAATACCACCACAGTGTTTTGATATTGCACGTTTCTTTCCGAGCAGTTTCTTTTCAATTCTTTTCGCCTCTTGTACATCTATATCATAATCTTCATACTTGAAGTTTCGTGGCAAGTTACCTGTTGCACCCAAACGTTTGGCCGCTTCTTTCTTTGCACTCTTTTCTCTATACATTACATAGTTTGATAGACGTGCAGTCTTACCTGGCCACTTCTTGAATATACGTTGCATTACTTCGCCCTGTTGATGATGTTCAAAGTCAATGTCTACATCAGGTAAGTCGTCACGTAATGGATTCATAAAACGTGCCACTGGTATATTCCATTTGATTGGATCTACATCTGTGATACCTAACAGATAACAAATTAAACTGCTACCCGCAGAACCTCTTGTCATGTGTTGTAGATCTTGTGTTATATCGATGATGTCACAGATTTTGTGAAAGTATTGTGTGAACCTTTGATTAAGGATAAGTTCAAATTCCTCTACAAGCCTGTCTTTATATTCTTCGCCTTGTGGTACTGTTCTTTTAAATCGAGATATCAGACTCTGTATGTTTTCTAAATCGTTAGCCATATTGCCTCCTAAATGCCTTATGAAATTATTTAGTGAGGAAAAAATTAATGATTGTTAATTTTGGTTAACCTAAATGCCACACACTGTTGACACTTACACGCATAGGCCAATCGTCTGGAGCAAGTCCGGCGTGTGGTATACTGCTTGGAAATATCACAGCACGATTGGGTTTGTACTCCACTGTACGTGAAGGATTGACTATGTCAACCTGTGATTCCCAGAAGCGAAGATCTCCGCTACTGCCAAAGGGCCACCATACAATACTCACTAATCGTTCTGTGTCATCTGCGATCATATCGCAATCACGATGTGGATATTGTTTACTTGCTGGTGTCGTGCCGTTCAATCTTAATACTTCTAAACTCTTAGGTCCACCTGGCAATAGTTCAAGTGCAAAACAACTTGCCATTACATTGCTTAAACCTTTTAGTGGATCTTCTGCTTCAGGATAATTCTTGTGCCATAATACGCAGTTGTAGTAGTTTTCATACTCATCTTCATATGCACTTTTTACTCTGCCATATTCCCATTGCTTTAAATTACTAATACCATTTTGAATTGTAGTTAGTAGCCAATTGGGGAATACATCATCAATAACTTTAATGTCAGTCATTGCCTAAGTTACCTAAAAACTCTCTTAACTTTGTACTGTCTGTTTCTGCTTTGATCTTACCAACAGTTTTTCCTTCACTTGGATCTACTGGTTGTTGTGGTTGTTCTTCACCTGGAGTTGAAGTACGTTTTATTTGATCAAACACTGTGCTTGAACGTTTTGTAAATTCTTGATATTCTTCATCTTCTGCAAGATCTCTAATACGCAAACTATCAATATCAAATTCAAGATCAATCTTGCTACCAACACCACTTGAACTTCTTGTTTTCATAAGTTGTATTTGATATCTACCACGTTCACGCATTGCTCTACTTGTAAAGATACCTATAACATTATCTGCTGTTTGTATCTTAGATAGTCCACCACTAATATGCGAATGATCAAATTCTATTTCTTCTACTGCACCTCTGTTCAACTGTGCCGCAGTAACAAATACTGTTTGTGTTTCCATTGCCAAGTTACGTAGTTCTTCAGATACAAATTTATCTTTAATAAACAAATCACTTGGAGATACTTTTCTACTCATTGGCATCATCAAGTCCAAGTAATCAATCAACAATACATCAATCTTCTTACCTGTTTTAATTTCATATTCTTTAATATAACTTCTTATGTCATTTGCATTCTTACCACTTGGCATATACTTGACTTGGAATGCACCTGCTTTCTTTCCAATCATCTTGACTTTCATTTCTACGCCATCAAGATCTTTGAATATTTCTTTTGTTGGAATATCAGTAAACATACTATCTACACGCATTGCGACAAGTGCTTCACTCAATTCAAATGTTAGATACAATACGTTCATTCCTTCAAGTGCCCAGTTCACACCTAAGTTTGCCAAGAACAAACTCTTACCTGCACCACTACCACCTGCAAAAATGTTTAGTTCACCTCTATTGAATCCACCAAACAGTTTCTTATCAAGTGTTCTCCAACCTGTGCTTACTTGTCCATTGTTATCTTTCAAACCCATAAGTCTACCTTTAGGATCTGCAAAGTAATCAATACCTAAGTCTTTTTGTAAACCTACTTGTACTGCATTTTTAATTTTGTCTTCTACTGGACCATAGTTGCCTTCTTCAAGTAAGTTTGCACTTTCAAGAATTGCACGTTCAAGTCCTTTGTGTCTTGTAAATGTTTCAAACTCTGCAAGTAACCAATCATAGTGTTCTTCACGCAATCCTTCTGGAGTTTTTAAATTTGTATTGCAAGTTGCATTAACCATTTCTTCTGTAGGCAATGCATTGTGTTCTGTTACATATGTGTTTATAAAGTCTGCCGCTTCTTGTAGTTTACGATCAAATAAAGATGGATCAAAGATAGTTTGACAACGCACAAAACTTTGTGCATCGCTTAACATCATTTCCAGATATACTTTCTGGACATCATATCCATATTCTTTATTTTGTTTTGCCACTATATATTTCCTTTACTAACTTATCTAATAGATCTATAAAATTATAAACTGCTTTCTTCTTATCTTCTTCACTGACTGCACTGTGTACTGTCTTTAATAGTTTTGGATATTCTTTATTTAGAGTTTTGTTTATCATATCTTATTATACCACATTTTACTATCAAAGTCAATATGTTTGTTTTCCGAAGCAAGTACTGCCCCTATGCATGAACCAGGATCGCCAGGATTTGGTGGTATCCAAAGTTGATCCCAATTTGGTTTGATATTATCCATTGCATCTTTGTTCAAAGCACAACCACCAGTAACAATCAAATTCTTACTTGGCATATTGTTTGCCATACTTGTAGTTAATTGTAAAATAAGTTCCTCAAATACAAACTGAACTGAAGCCGCCAAATCTTGATTATCATCTTCTTTAATTTCAGGTCTCCACCAATTTAAACCCCTATGGCAATTTTCTTTAAACTTAATATGACATAATGGATCAAAAGAAACTTCAAAGAAGTCGTCCATGATCATATCTCTGTATTTGTATTTGAAACCACCTTTAGCCATTTGCGATACTATAAATTCTTCTTTGTTAGGTATGTGTCCAAGACGTTGTGTCATTGCACTATACCATAGTCCTAAACTGTTTGGATATGCTTGACTCTTTACTTTTGTCAGTATGTCATGTTCGCCCTTCCACATAGTCAAAGTTTCAAACTCCCCTATGCTGTCAAGACATATAATACTTGCATTGCGTAATCCACTTGTGTAATAACCATAAGCGGCATGACTGTGATGATGTTGTACATATTCAATTGGACAAGTAATATCCCATCTCTTTAAATAATTTTTAATATTGTTTTCTCTAAACAACCAACCTTGTCCTGCACGTAGTTGTCTTAGTGATTTTAAAAAAGGCTTTTCGTACCATACTACTTTGTCAGGCTCACCACACATATCTTTTGCGGCACTAATAATTGACCAGTTAAAGTCTGGATCATTTGCTACGCCTGAAAAGTCTTTTGATAAGGCCGCCCATACAAGGTTACCATTTTTAAATACGGCAAGACTTGCGTCATGACTGTTTCCTACCATACCCCATGTAATCATTTCTTACCTCCACGGTACCATTTCCATACTTTGTGCAGAATATAAAACCACACTGAATTAATTGCAGGTTCAACAAGTGCTACTGCACCTGCCTCCCATAAACTTGCGCCTGTTATCATACTCACAACTGCCATTGCGATAATAACGTGTCCGAAGAAAAATATTACGGCAAGTATTAGACTCTCGTCTAATTTATTTTTAACAGCGTTGTATAGGCCTCGTGTAATCTCTGTCATAAGCATTATTTGTATATAAAAGGATCCCTCTTTTTGAGTTCAGCGATACGTTTTTGTAAACGTCTTCTCTCCTTCCATTCTTTATATGGATTTGTAATTTTCTTCCATAAATTTTTTAACCAAACCATTTCTTACTCCGTAGTTTAATTTTTAGTTCATTGCTCTCACTTGCTGAAATGATAGAATGTAATGTGTATATCTTTCCATACTTTATTACTGCGTCATTTACATCTTTGACATCGTCATGCCATTCAGGCATACTTACACTCCAACCAAGTTCAATTGCTTGGTCAATTAGTTTGCTACCTGCTTCATCACGATCTGGAACAATAACTTTAGTTGTATTTAAACTGTTGAGGAGCATCGCTTGTTGATCTTTGATTTCACTTCCAAGCAATGCACACCCTTCAACAGCAATAGCATCAAAAGGACCTTCTACAACTACTGTGTATATGCGATTAAAATTTTGAGCATCGAGATTAAACACATATCCTGGTTGTTGATCACTTAGATACTTTGGATTCCCATCTTTGACTTTACGTGCAGTATAGCCAACAACTTCGCCTTTATAGTAGAACGGAATGATAATTCTATCTCTATAACCAAGTTCAGGAGTCCAATAAAAATCATAATCCTCTAAGAATAAGTTACGTGTCTTCAAGTACATACTTACATTCAAAAGATTATTATCAATGCCTGTTGGCTCAAGTGCTTGCCAATCATCCCACGCATCAATCTTTCTTGCACCGTTGGGCAATTCTTTTTTTACAAACTTAGGCAAGTCAATTTTAATTTGACTGTCACCTACTTCAGCAATTTGTAAACATTGTAGAGCAAGTTTATTAATAACATCATCTGGAGTATTAAGCCATTGAAACAGTTTACGCATTTTGTATGATAACTGTCTACCTGGAACATAACTTGCTTTGAATCCGCAATTGAAACAATGATAACTTACACCGCCATCAGCATTAGTAATGAGTCCGCCACGTTGTCTTTTATCTGCACTGTCACCATTATGAATACAACAAGGTGCATTGAAACTTGTCCAACCACTTGGAGTAGTCTTCCGTTTCGAAGGCAAGTGTAGTGTAAGTGTTTCTAATACGATGCTCATACTATTATTATAGCGTCAACGTACTTAAAAGTCAACTAATTTCGGACAAGAACTTTGTCAATACTTCCTGATGTTTTGGTATACTTTGCTCTTAGATAATTGAACACACCGTTGAAATTAATTGGCGTAGGTTGTGTTGGATTTGCTAAAGTTTCAGTAGCAATGTCTACCCAATTTGTAGGATTTTGATTTTCCAAACTTACTTGAACAGTAATGTCACCTGCAAAGTCTGTAGAATAAAATACCGCAGTGTGTAATGCTTCGTTACCATTTAACGCAGGCTCCGCAGAAATAATTTCACTTACAAATGTATCTGTTTCTGTTTCTGTAAATTGTGTTACACTGTAACTATCTTTAGGTCCTGGAAATGCTTCTTTATGTAATTCTATTGTGCCTGTCATTTCAAAATGTGAATTTGCATATGTAATTACATCTGAGTTATCGCTATTTTTAACAAGATATACAGCATAACTTAAGAACTGATCATCTAAACTTAATAAGTCATTTGCTGTTAAGTTTACTGTAAATTGTCCTTTGAAACTTGGTGTGCTTGTTTCTTTGATAGTCCCATCTTTAGCAACAACTTGGACTTCGTTCTCATCATAGGCAACAAACTTGGGGGTGTAAGTATTTAAAATACTAATAGGTTTTTGATCGTTATTCTTAATTACAAAAGTAAGAACATTGTCTATACCTCTGTATACTTTTAAATTTTTTTCGTACACTTTTCTATACTCCGTTGTTGACCCGTTAGCCAAATTTGCTACGAGATTGGTTTTGTCAGTTGCTAAATATCTGGGTGTAAGTTGCATAATTATTTTACGTCCTTACACATATTTATTTAATAAAGAGACTATGTTAAGAAAAGATATCGAAGAAAAATTCCCGTTTTTAAGTGTGGTAACTTATGGTGGGCAAGAATATGTAGGAATTGTCAATAACCAGGACAATTTCATTACATCTATGTACGTACTCAGCGACTTACAAGATGGGCATAGAGATAAGTTTTTAGAGATGGGCGATGTATGGTGGTGGGAGTCAAATCGAATGATTCCGATCAATATCTTCCTACGTCATGAAATGGATCACTTCAAATACTGTATGGTGAACATGAATAGTAAAGATGTAAAGATAATACACGGTCCAACAGTAAACTTAAAGAACTTAACAGTCAAGCGTGTTAAAAGACGCTCAGTACAATTAATCAAAAAGCCTAAGTAACTTGTTCGCAGATTAAGTTCATCTGCACAACTATAGCATGAGCATATGCTACTGCATGAGCCTTCTTGAAAAAGTATCCACCATCACTTGGCTTTTGCCAAACTTCCTTGTGTATCTCTTCCCAACTCTTGTTTGCCAGATGTCTCTTTGCTGGTCTGATTATCGCTAACACTGCCGCTAACTGTTCTATTGATTTGGGTTGGAGTGTCTTTAGTAGACCACTGTGTTCTCCTACGTGAAATAATTTGGTTACGAATTCTTGATGCGTGAGTAAATCCCATAATGGCTCCTTCTTCATGAGTGACAAAAGATGCTGTTCATCTTTTATATCTTTATATAGCGAAACATTTAAAAAGTCAAGTTTAAAGTAACCTCTATCTTCTGCTTCTTCATATTCTATTGTGGATAAATTGTCTACAGGATTATGTGGACACTCTGTGACGTAAACACCAGTGTTGTGTTTCTTACCTGTACCAAGTTTTGCAACTCTGTGTTTTACTTTGTCAAGTACAACTTCTCTATCTGCAAAATCAATATCTATATCAGGCATCGTCTTTATCCTTAATATGTTGGTAATCTAAATACTGTGAACACCATTCGTAAAACTGTCTGTCTGTATCAGGCCAACACTCTGCGAACGTAGGATCGTTCTTTCGCAACTGTCTGTATTCATCTCTTACTTGTTTTTCAGTGAGTGTTGTCATAGTTAATATTATACTTGATAATTTGATTTAAGTCAATCATAGATTTGCTTTTTGAGCAATCTCTTTTACCAGTTCGACATCAACAGGACTACGTCTAAAACGTAACGCCCAATGTTGTGGATCCATAACATGATAAACAATTTGCAACTGCTCGTCATTAAATTTGCTCATCATTTCTTTTCCGCTTTTGCAATTCAATACAAGCCAAGCACTAATTTTTCCATCTTTCAAATGTTGTGTTACACGATTCAAACTTGCGTATCTAAAATAATCTTCCCACGGTGCTTGTTGTTCATCACCCCAGTCCATCATAGTTTTGATAGAACGTTCAACTGCTGTTTCTACACCTTCCTTCTTAATAAGTTGAAGTGCATATTTTTCATACAGTTCTTCTCTACACCAATGATCAAGTTTTACTCCTGATGTTACAACATAGTCTACGTACTTCTCTGGATATAGTGGTCGGACGTTGTTTACAAAACTACCAAACTTTACAAAAGCATTGTAGTAACTTGATTTACAAAATTCTTCATATGTCTTTGGCTTCTTTACATTTTGACATAGTTCATAAAAACGTGTGAAAGCATAATAACCAAGTTGTACGTGCTTTTCATTTTTTTGTAATGCTCTACGTTTCTGTTCACACATATGTACTGCAAGAGTTTTTTCTCTTGTGTATCCTACACCACAGTACTTGCACACATAAGGTTTATCCATCACATTCCTCTTATGTAATGTTTGTTGCAATCATATCCTGCTTCTTTAATTGCTTGTCCTATGTCGTTATAGTTCTTACAATTTACAAGTGCGTCTTGCATCTTCATTGCAAACTTTTTATCAATTTGAATATTCAATGTAGTTTGTATTCTTTCTACTAACCATTTGTAGTACATAATAGGAGTTGGGTGATAATCCATTGTTGGTTCTTCACTTAAATCTCCTAACCTTGCACCTTTAAATGATAAACGTTCATCACAGTTTTGCACTGTCCAGTTGTATATGTCACTGTCAATCCAGTAATTGTTTTGTATAAATTTTCTATAATTTTTAAATTCTTTACTTAATAGTTCAGGGCGTAAGTCTTGTCCAAATGTCATTAATACTCTACATCTTGTTTGTCTTGCTAATGCAACACCGGCGTAAATGTAATTAAACGTATGCATCTGATAACTTTTCTCATTCCACATTTTGTTTATTACAAATCCTTTCATAGGATCTGCTTCTGTGGAACTAAAAATATTTCCACCTGGATACCAACTCTCTGGAAGTTCTGGATCCCATATATGTTGATCAAACCTATGATAGTCTGTCCATTGAATAATAATTACATCATTGCCTGTGAAGTCTATACGTGCAACAGCCTCTGCAAATCTTTCCATTATTTGTCTGTTACCTGCACCTCTGTTTGCAAAGTTATAAAACTCATCAAAACTTTGTCCAAGTATATCTGCCCATGTAGGCCAATGATATCTTGTTAAACTACAACCAAATGTAAACAGTCTTCCGTTATTGACTCCCATTATATTCCTCTATAAATTTTTCAACATCTTTCTTTTTGTTCAGATCCACAAGCATTTTAATTTCATCTTCCTTCATGTTTGGAAAAATCTTTTCAAGTTCTTTACCTGTTTTGTTTGTAGCACCTTTTTTCTTTTTGTATCCTATCCATTCATGATACTGTATTTTCTTTTCTGCATTAGATGTCATGCACAATAATTGCCATAATAGTTTTTGATGTTTAGCAATAGTAAAATAATTCTTGTTGTAGTATTCATTTGTTTTAAACACTGCAAGTTCTTGGCTTTCACGTTTACCTTTTACTACACTGCAATATCTATTCAACAAATAAAAACTTACTTGTTTACGTTCTTCGTCAGATAGTTCGTCCCAAACGTTTTTAGCACCCATATCAATTGCGGCCAGTATATCTTTTAAAGGTAATTTATTCTTCATTTAATTTTGTTTCTATGCTATATGTCATTCCTATACTAACACGAAATGGCACAGAAGTCACGTCCATAGTGTGCCAATAATGTGCAGGAAATAAAACACCATTGCCTTTCTTATACTTTGTTCTTTTTAATTCTGTCTTTCCTTCATCTGAAAAGAATATTGTATCTCCATCTGCATCATTTACATAATATACAAATGTCCATAGTCCAGGTAAACCATTTCTAACATCATTATGTGGACCATAATACATACCTTGCACAGTACCATTTAATCTTGTTCTTGTAACTTGATTAACTTGTGCATCTGGAATATACTTTGGAATAATATCTCCAACTAATGCTGTGTGTAGCATTTTACTTAATTCTTTATGATCGTCAAGTATGTTGCTTTGTGTACAATACATTACGTTTGTAAACAATGCTGGTGTTCTATAGTTGCCGTCGACTTCGTCTTCTTCTGGTACATTTACAAACTGCCAATTTACATCTTGGGTTTGATCTTCGATGTACTTTACCATCCAGTCTGGAAACGGCTTTTCTATATCAAAAATTCTATTAGGATCTCTCATTACCAATTACTTTCTTTAATTAGATTATACAATAATTTTACTTTCTTTAGTGCAATTTGTAAAGACTTATTTCCTTCATTTGCATAATCTACTACTTCCGATATCTCCAATTCTGTCAAATGCCAGTCTGGATACTTTGGTTCTTCAATCAATATACGAGTCCCTTTGACAGTATCACGTTCATAAATTGTGTTACCTCCGTCTGGGGACTCGTATATCTTAGTCATGTGTTACTTCAATTTTCCTCTTAGGAATTTGAGTAATATACCATATGCTGGTAGGAATACAATTAGTCCTACAACAATTTTAGTAAGTGTATTGTTTTGTGCAACTACGTGCCAGTTAGCACCAATCCATGATAGGTTGCCTTCTGCATCTAACGAACCTGCAAACGCCACATAAAAGAATGAATATGTGTCAATGATGTTCGCCGCTATAGTTGAAAGTGCTGGTGCCGCCCACCAAGCATCTGAACGTTCTCTAATTGCTTGGAAAACGTACACGTCAAGCATTGTACCAATTGCATAAGCAGTACCACTTGCAAAACCAACTCTGTATGCGTGTGGATCATCTAATGCTAACAGTACAAGTACTGATGCTACGATAGCCGGAATAATTGCCATTGCAACAACGGCTCTTCCTGCTTCTTTACCAACCATACGCACCGTAAGGTCAGTTGCTACTACAACGATCGGAAATGTAAACGCCGCCGCCGCTAACGGAAATGATCCAAACAATGGCAAGTCTGCACCAGGGAATAAATCAAATCTGATTGTAACCAAGTAATTACTTACTGCAATTACAAGTGTGTGTAGTATTACAAGTTTAGTTACTAATGCTTTATCTACACCTTCTAAAAGTTTATTGAACATAAAAGTCCTCCTTCTTATTGTTTCTTAACTTTTGTACCAGCAGTCCTTCTCACTATATCGTCGTGATTAAATTCTGCCCAATACAGTTCAAAGGCTACGCCGTCTTCGACACCTTCAAACTGATGTACCTTACCAGGTTTAACCTGTGTAAAGTCACCAGGTCCAAGAATAGTTTCATCAACCAGTCCTTGGTCTTCTTGCCATACACGTACGAGCATTTTGCCCGACTCGACAAAGAATCCGTTCCATTTAAATTTGTGTTCATGTTCAGAACACTTATAGCCTTTTTTAAATTGTATTCTATGAAATTCAAGAACTCCATTAGCATGAATAAGTTCTGTTTGTCCCCATATCTTACCTGCCTTCATTTGAAGTACCTTTCTGAATACCATTTATAAAATGCTTTGTCCGTAAATAAATCTGCTATATGACTTGCTGGTACTTGATCACTTCTGATACAAGCCGCAAGTGATTCATATTCATATGTGTCAACTTTACGTTGCATAGGTTTGTTTTTAAAGTTTTCTGCTAAAGTTTTAACCATTCGGTCATTGTTCTCTTGCTGTCTACTCATTTTCCTACCTCTTCGATTTGTTGTTGTATTGTTGTATCTCTACCTGTGTCTGTTACAACTGCTACAGCCGCAAATAGAACTAAAATAAAAATTAATAATTTCATTACTTGCCCCTCCTTTTCATTCGGTTTATAAACTTCATATAACTTCCAACACCCATCATCAAACTATTAAGTTTAGCAAGTTCTTGGCTTGTAACCAAATGACAGTTTAGTTTAATTCTTTTGTCAGTCAGTGGTACTAAATGTAACCAAGGATCACCTGGCTCAACAGTTAGTTCAGTGTTGAAAGGAACCATTAAGTTTACAATAGTTGCGTGTTGATATTTGAATTCAGATATGGCAGGTACTGTCCAATAGTGCAATGGATTTTTCATATGCCATTGTGGTGATGTCCATAACCAATCGATTCCGCTCTTCTCTCTTATCTGCCAAGGACTCATTACCTTGCCATGAAAGAAACCTGGTTTGTGATGTGCATAGTCCTGTGGATCATGCGGTATAACAGGACTGTTCTCTGGATACGTTTGTATCATTGCGTGTTCACAGTTATCAAATGTTTTTATTTTAAGTTGCATCCAAGCAGGAAAAATTACACCTGTTGTTAATAATTTGTTTACGTGTGGACAACGTTTTAGTGTTGCGTTGTCTAAACCTTGATAAGTTGGACTATCAAATTTACGTGTGGCTGGCATATCTTTCCACCAGTCTGGCATCCAGTCTTTTGCCAACATTGGTTCATATGCGTCGTGAATGACTCGTTGATCAGTAAAGCAATCTAATGTAACAGTGGTAGGTTTTTTCCAAATACTAAACATCTTTCTCGATATGCCTATTGTCAGTTTGAGGTGGACGTTCTAAGGCACAATGCCAATTCATTCCCATTACAATTCTACGTTGTAAAGATTTATTTGGTTGGCTTCTGTGACTTAACCACCCAGGAAAGAAAACAACATCTCCTTGTTCGACTTCAACCTCTGTGTAATAATTATGTAGTTTACTCTTGTTTTGCGGGAAACGTGGATAATGAGAAAACAATGTTCTTTGGCTGTTTTCAAATTCTAAGTTTCCTCCATTTTCTGGTTGTTGAATATAAACACTACAAACTAAATGTGCATCACCATGATCGTGTGAATCAGTCCATGCACCTTCATAATGACTGTTTACCCAACTCTTTGATACACCAAAACTGTTAAAATTCAAGTCCCAACTTTTTAAAACTTCTTCTGCTCTTGTATCAAACCATTTGCGTAATACTAACATCTCTGGCCATAAGTGTGGAGCATCAAGATGTCCTGTGCTTGTTACGCCGCCTTCTTTTTCTACTTCTCCTGGATCAACTATCTTGTCCAATAGTTTTGCACTTCTTTCAGCAAGTGGTGATAAATCCAAAGGACACTTTGCTACTTGCACTAATGGTGGAGAAATATTAATCTGTTTCATTAACTCTTTTCTTTCTGCATTCCATACTTACTCGTCTACCCTTCCAAAACATATTATTAAGAATTGTAAAGTTAGTAACTGTTTGTACTTTGTTTGTCCACCATTCTTGATTTTCAATAATTAAATGTGCATTACGTCCATCTGGTAAATTTTTACCTGCTGGTTGCGTATCAATAATCAAGTATGCTACATTCAATGTTAAACTTTCAATATCCTTTAACACATTGTCAATTAGGTCTGGTTCAATATGTTCTAATACATCTGCACATATAACTAACTCCGCAGGCTTACTTGGTCTTTTGGTAAACTTTGCATAACCTGGATCATAGTTTGTACATCTTATTAATGGAAATCTTTTTTGTATATTATCAAGCACATGACCTTTACCGCAACCGTAATCAATAATACTATGACACCTATTGTTTTCTAACCATTGATCTATATGTTTGTAACGTCCACTGTCACCAAACGACTCTTTAATATCGTGTAAACGTTGTAACTGTTTTGCGTAGTCGTCAGTAACTGTTTTTGTCATTAAAATAATTCTCCATAATCTATTGTTTCCATTTGTCTGCTAACATCTTTAATAAAGAATGCACACAATGGATTCTTTCCTTCTGTTATTGGCACACTTAAAAGTTGACCATTCTTTGTTTTAGGTACGTGCCATTTAACATCATTGTAGAAGTTTGTAACTTTAAGTTCTAAGAAGTCAGGCTTATAACTTTTCAGCGGATTAAACACAAACGCTTCAAAGCCTCTGTCGTTAATACTTGTTAAAGGCAATACTTCTAAGTCATTACCGCTTTGACTATCTCCTACTGCAATGTGCCAATCTAATGGCATACTAATTTCCTTTCCACCTATTTCTAATACTATAGCCGGTGAACTAAAACTTTCTAAAAAGATAAGCGGAATAAAAAAGAAGTCAGGTTCTCCAGGCGTACTATTATCAAGTACACTGAATCTTATGTCTTCTTCAATCTGCTCAGGAAGATTGTTTAGGGAAAAGGCTTCGTTATCTAATGTTAATATATTCATTATTTTTTCTTATCCATAATTTGTTTAGGCGTTAGTTTGCCCGTATCAGGATCGAGTTTTTGTACACGACAAGTAAACAATTTCTTTTTACCTTTCGATGTTACAAGCACAGGTTGTCCATGCTCATCTAACTCAATACTTTTAATTTTAGTTGCTACATTACGAAAACGTCCTACTTGTATTTCGTCACCGACTTTAATCTCTACTGTAAACTTCTTCATTGCCAATCTACCTTTTCTATAGTGAAAGGATACTGTGCTTCTTTGTAGAATTTTTTACGTTGAGTCAAGTGTCTTTTTGCATACTTGCAAGTACTCGTAATATCCCATATTTGTACAAAGTCTTTATCTTCTGCCTTTCTTACGCCTCTACCTATTGATTGAATTACACGTACAAATGACTTGCCTGGTTCAATTAAAACTAAATTGAAGATACGTGGAATGTTAATACCAACTGCCGCAACACCATATGTTGCAATAATAACTTTTTTATCCGCAGTTTTAATTTCATCATACGTGTCTTTTCTATCTTGTAGTTTTACATCGCCTTTGACAAATGTTGCATCTGGAATAATCTCCATAAGTTTTTCACCTGCACTAATTCTGTCAACAAGTATTAATGTGTTGCCTGAGTCTGATACCTTTGATAAAAGTTTGCCTATATAGTCTATCCTGCTGTCATCTGTAACAAGATATTTTAATTCTGATTGATAATCACGATGTTCTACAACGTCCATAAGTTGTACAATGTTAACATGACAATCTGATAATACACCTTTGTCTTGTAATTCTTTCGCAGTAATGGATCCAATTACAGGACCTAAACTTGCAAGTATACTTTGGAACTCAAACTGTTCTTTTGGTATAGTACCAGTAAGTCCCCAACGTATAGGTGCGTTCTTTAAATTTTGTGTAAGCAGTTTTTTAAGTACATCTGCTTTTGCTTGGTGTACTTCGTCAACAATAATTGTTTTTACACCATCAAGAAATTCTGCAAGTGATAATACTTCTTCACCATTTTTATTTCTTTTGTCAAGTATGTTTAGACTTTGCCAAGTACAAATTGTATGTGTCTTACCTAATTCTTTTCTATCACCAAAGTAAACACCAACATCTAATCCGCAGTTTATGTAATCTTCTTCTGTTTGTGTTACAAGTGATTTGTTTGGCACAACAACAATGCTTCTACCTAAGTCTTCTGTTAGATGTGATAGCGTTGCAGTTGTTATTGTTTTACCTGCACCTGTTGCAATTTCTTGTAAACTTTGCGGATTTTGTAAAAAGTTATTGATTGCTTCTACTTGATAATCACGTAAAATAATTTCCTCACCTGCCGCAGGATGTCCTTCTGGCCAACGCACTCCTTGGTCTGCCCAGTAACGTTCTGTTATAAGATCAAACTTCAAGTCATGCTTTGCTCTGTTGTCTTCAATCTCTGCTACTTCAACTCCTTGTTCATGCAACACTTGAAGTACAACATCAAGATGATTAATATAACCACTGCCACCAAGACCAAAGAAGCCTACAGTTCCGTCCCATCTACCAAGTTTGTATTGTGGTAGATATCTTGCATATGGCACTTGCCATTTTAGTTTATTTGCAATCTTACGTCTTACATCAACTTCAAGACCTTCAACCTTAAAGTTTACTTCATCATGAATAACTATTCTACAACTACTCATATTGTTTCAACTCCTGTGTTGTATTGACCACTGCCTCTTTTAGTATATTGTGAAATAATACTATCTTGTTTTGCATAATGTATTTTAAGATCAAATTGTGTTTCATATGAATTTAACAACCATCCTTCTAAACGACTATTACCGAAGTTGAACATACAGACAGGACGCCATGATGAATTGATTATAGGTTTGGTAATTTTCTTTCGATTAGCAATTACAATTTTCGTGTTCTCGCTTATACTATTATTTAATCTCTTGGTCTGGATGAATTGGTTAAATTCACCATACTTCTTGTTGCTCAATCTAAACATAACGGATATGTCTTTGTTATCCATAACACCGTTGAGTGCATTGTATATAGAAACTAATTCATCATATGCTGTTTCTTCATTTAGCAAAATGATCATAGGGAATCTATTTAGGATTCTTAAAGATTCGAATATTTGATTAACATTCCATACATCACTACGTACTACAACATTGGCACTATTTCTGTCATAAATTTTTGATGCTAAAATGTTATCAACAGTAGGAACAGAATCAAAATAGTGTAAACCATATAGTCTACGCTTGTCATATAGTTCACTAATATTGTTTGCATTGGGTTTACCAACTTCTTTTTCAATAAGGTTGTAAGTTGCTTGTGAAACATTTTTAAGTTCATAATTATATACTCCTGGTATGAATTTTTCTTTATTCATGTCGTATTCAACAAGACTGTTATAGTATTCTTGAATATCAGAGTCAATTTCAAATTGGTCTTTGAACTTGAGTGCAACGCCTACAACTCTGTAAACATTTACTTCGTTGAACGTAAAATAATGAACGTGCTTATCATAATGATATCCACCATCTTTTGTATTACGTTTTAGATCATTTATCTTGTCAATAACTTGATTACTAAAAGGGAATCTAATTGCAATGTAATCTGACTTGTCTTTGGCAACGTGTCTTACCCAATGACTTTTATCAACTTCTCTGTGTGGCTCACGTATCTTGTCAACAATGTTTTCAATTTGTATACCAACTTCACTAAATTGTTCTTGATACCAATCCAACATTAATTTTTTAACAAGTTCGTGTTGCTTCTCAGTAAGTGCTTTACCTTTGAATACTTGTCTACCAATACTTGATAGAACCTTTTCATTTTCAGGATACAATTTAAAAACATTATCACGCCAAGTTTTACCGGGCAGATTAGTTAGTCCTATCAAGAACTCGAGACAGTCTTCAATTGTGTAGTCATGATATGATTGCATGATTAATTCCTTATTCTTAAGTATTATACTATACTATAGACAAGAAGTCAAGCGTTTTAGTGGGATTCCTTGAGATATTTCAGGCACACTCCATTCTGAATATGCCAAATTGTTTAACCATTGTTGTCTATCATAGACAATTGGATTTTCTATGTTTACCAATACAGGGTTTGCTACGTCCCATGCAAGGCTTTCTGGACCAACAAAAGCGTGGATACCTTCAATGGTTGCAAGTGTGGCCGGATTGCTTGACCAATTTACAACTGCGTATGTGTTTGTCAAGTCCAAATCAAAATCATCATACGTTCCTTGTATGTGTTCAGGACGTTGTAATTTTACATTATCAAATTCGTGTTGTATGCCATCAAGTTTGCAACGTGGGTGTGGACGAATAATTATTTCTCTATCTGTGTGTTGACGTAATGTACTAATTGTTTCTATTACCCAATTAGATATAGGAGGCATTGATCGCCATTGATGACTTTTATCATGTTGTGTGCAAATTAGAATATGTCCTTCTTTGCTTTCACGCATAGGTTTTAATTTAAGTCCAAGACTGTCTGCACGTTCACTGTTGTTACCAACAGGACCAAAGTTGGCCTCTCTGTTAATGCCATTGACACCAACCTTCCACATGATCCCTCTTTTCAATGCACCTACTTCTAAAACTATTACTGGTTTGTTTTGTTTGCGAAACAGTTCCCAAACATTTTTGTTTGCTGTCATTCTTCCGTGCCATAGCACACTCCATATGACTGCAACATCTGCGTTGTTGTCATTGTAAACAACTTCATGTCCAAGTTGTCCACAACCTTGTGCAAATGCTTCAAACACAGGTGCAGAGTTTAATGCTCCGTTATTTGTAAACAAACTAAACTTCATTTCTTTAACTTTCTAATAATCCAGGCAACCAATGCCATTATGGCAGTTATTAATGCTCCTATACCTAACTTCATGAAATGTTTTTCCAGTAGTCTTCTTCTCTTACTCTGAATAAATCTCTTTTGCGACTTGATCCTTCTTTTTTACGAGCACCTTTTAAATGATCAAAGTATGCTCCAAGTTCTGTATTAATTAAAGGATGTCCTTCCCCTTTGACAAGATGTCCGCTTAGATCGTGTATGTTATTGTGTGCAGTTCTAATCTTCTTAAGCACTTCGTCAAATACATAACTATCGTGCCATTCTTCCATAGTGAAGATACCTTGTTCTGCTTGTTCATATACTCGTTCAAACTCTGCTAAAAATAATTTTGCAGATTCTGTTTTTATATGCAAACCATAAAAGCCACACTCAGGCCACTTGTGTCCTCTACCTAAGTAACTTAACCAAGTGTTGGTTGGAAAGAAACTAATAAATTTTTCATATGTAATTGGACTATGGCACACTGTATCTGCATCCATCCAAACAACTAAATCATATTGCTCGTCTTGGCAAGCATCAAACACTGCATAAACTTTATTGGCAAACCTTATAGCGTCCCACTTGAATTCTTTATGCCAGTCTCTTGGACGTTTTGCTTTTATTTCTGGAGGACACTTACCGTTTGCTTTTGGTATATCTTTCCATTTAGTTTTAAATTTTTGTAATTTTTCAAGATTTGTTTCAGCACTCCATATACCAATTCTATCATCTCCTGTCGGCACAGTAGGATTACAGTCTTCAGCATATACACGTAAACTTATTTTTTTATCAACGTTTTTGCTAAACGTATCTATAAAACGTTGTCCATACTGTTCCATACCTGCTTGATGAAAAGTAGTTACTACAAGTACTTCCATTATACAAACCTCTTCATATGTTCCCAACATTCGCCTGTGCGTAATTCATCTAACCTCCAATGACACATTGCAAGTTTTTCAAGCCATGCGCCTCTATCAAACTGCTTTGGATTATTCAAGTCTATAAAGTTTGTATGTGCAACATCTTTTGCTTGACTTCTTCCTGCGTCTGATAAAAAGATAGGAACGCCTTCAATAGCGGCAATAATTGTTGGACTGCTGTTATGTCCAACACAGGCTTTAGCATGACGTAAGTCATCAAATAAACTTGGTGATCTACTTACGTTTACATCAATTCCTAATTCTTTTATACGTGCTGGATATTCATCACGTTGTTTGTCACCTGGATGAAATCTAACAAGTATTGGATCATGGCAAACTGCTTTTATTCTTGCAACAGTTTGTGTTAGCCATTGTAATACATTTTGTCCTTGCATACTCCAACCACCGTCACGTTGACAAGTAATTAGAATATATTGGCCTTCGTCTTTTTGTTTCCAAGGTTTGACTTCAATTCCTAAATCCTTTTTAAGTTTTTGCCATCTTGCAGGATTAACTTGTGAATTACAATATTCTCCTGTGTTAGCAAATATGCCATCAAAACTATAACGCAAATATGTTTTGCTGTTACCTTTATCATATGCAAGAAATAAATTACTATCAACAATACAACAACGTTTACCTCTACGCATTTGATTTTCGTAAACAAGTCTACGTAATTTTAAGTGTGGTGTATTTTTACTGTTAGCATGAACAAAGCCTTGTATAACAGCAACGTCTGTGTCTAAAGGGTGTAGTGTGTTAACTATCATACCTTTGTCGCCCATTCTGTTAACGCCTTCAATATAATTTTTAAGTAGTGCAGGCTTCTCTGGATTTGAATTACCAGGCGGGATAACTCTCATGTATGATGCTACTGTTAACACAAGTTTAACTCCTCTATAATTGATAGTGCTGTGCCGTTTTCTAATTCTGCTGTACTGAAGTTACAGTATGCTAACCAGTTTTGCCATGCAACAACTTTGTCATGATCGGCCCTATATGGATTTTCAATGTCTGCTATATTCTTTGTACACAATGCATCAGCGGCACCTGGTGCAGTTGCTATGGCTGGGATTCCTGAACTAATTGCTTCTGTTGCCGCAATACTATTGTAAGTTACAAGTGCGTAAATTTGATCTCTATCAATTTGTGCAGGTACACTATTGTCTCCTACACGCATTACTCTGCCTACTTTATCACGTACAATTATTTTTCTGTCGGTATGTTTTTTTAATTCTTGCATAGTATCAAACAACCATTGGTCTCTGGTGATGCCATAATACATACAAGGTTTTTCTGAAGGTGTTACAACAAGAATAGGACCGTCATGATTTTTCCAACCTCTAAATCTTAGTTTTTCATTTGCTCCTGGCAATCGCATAAATCTATCTTCTGGCAAATCATATCTTGGCGTAAAATGTTGTACATCATTTTTTACAACTCTGTGCCAGTCTTTACGTTTTTGCAAATTACCCATATACCCTGTATCAATATAGTAAAATGTTCTGCCTGTCTTAAGACAGAAACGCATGATTTTACGTTCAGTAAGTCCTCTTACAACAATAGGAGTATTAGTATGCCATTCGTCTAATTGTAATTCTTTTAAACTTGTTGGGATAACTTTTTCAAAACAGTTTGTTAAAAGTTTACTAATAGCATCACTGCTATCTGCTACAAAACATTCAGGCCTTTTCTTTATCATAGTCTGTTTCTTAACTTCCTTCTTTTGCTTACGTAGTGGTCGAATTGATCTTTATTATAGTTATTATAGTAACCCTTCTTTTCTAACTCAAGACTGGCATCATCAAGTTTTGTAATTTTTTGTATAAAGATCATTGTCCATTCATTGTGAAATCCTAATAGCCAAATGTCTTTACCACGTTTATTTAAACTATGATTCAAACCTTCAACAGCGCCTTCAAGATAATCTAAGCCAAAAGGATTATGTATTGAATATACAATCACAACATCTTTTTCGCCATCAAACTTTTCTATTTCTGTATTGACAACATCTAAAAATTCTCTATAGTCTGCTTCAACAAAAGAAACCTTGTCATTAACAAATGTTGCTTTAGCATAAGGGCATGGCGATAGATTGTTAAACTGTTCACTTACTCTTGATAGTTGACCGAATGCCCAGTCTTTAACTTTTTCCTGTATCGTCATTAGTATACATCATGTCTGTTAGATATTTTTTCCAAACATCACCATAGGCGCAGTGTCTGTAATTTTCAAACCAAGGACCGCCTTCTGTGTAGTGTAAGGCTCTTGGGGTTCCGTCTTCAGGTTCTTGATACCAACCTACAAGCCAGTTCCATTCATGACTTAATTGACCTATTTCTTCATCTTTCAACCAACTAAATCTATGCAAATATTTTCCTGTTGTGTCTTTGTTGTTAACAAGTTCTGTTGTTAATGCTTTGTTACTTGGATGGCCACAGTTGTATAAGATTACACTTGACCAGTTCTTTCTTGGATATAATGTTTGTACTTGTCCGTCCATCTTCATACCAGGCTTAGGTGTATAATCATGATGCACACACATAACAGCATACTTGTCATCTGCTTGATCAAAAAGGTTTTTAACATTTTCAAGAAACACAATATCGCTATCACAAAACAATGCCCAACCTTGGAAGTTAGTCAGTTCTGGTACAAGGAATCTACTAAATGTAAATTCTGTTGAACCTAATTTATCTTCACCCCTCCAATACCAACCTTGTTCTTTTAGTTCTGATAATTTTAATGGGTGTACTTCTGCTGTTGGCGAATTAACTTCTATGCTATGCTTACAAACTTGCCAAGCAATATCTTCTCTTGTGTCGTATCCTACGTAAATTTTTTGTGTCATCTTCTCTCTATATCTTCCTCAACACATTTGTCGCCATACTGTACCTCGAGTATATGACAAGGTTCTGTTGATTCGTTTACTCCTTTGTGCCATACTGTTCTGCCTATATCGTATGACCTATTTGTATTCAACACTTGCACATCGCTTCGTCCTTCGTACTCTGTTTCAATTTTACATTGACCTTTAAGTACGTACCAGTTTTCTGCTCTATGCTTGTGCCTTTGCATTGACAAACTACTATTAGGATTTATAACAAGTTCTTTTACTTTGTAACCTTCTTTGTCATCAAGCACTCTGTACCAACCCCAATTACGTTGCGTCTTTGGGTGTTTGTAATTTTCAAGTATCCAACTTGAAGAATTCTTTTTATCAGTGCCGCCTACACCAAACACAAATGAAACTCTTTCTGTGTTGTCGTAGACATCCATTTCAGGAACATTACCGTCTACTCTATCACCACCATTAGCAACAATGATCCTGTCGTTCATTCCTGTAGTTGAAAGGAGTTTGAATATAGCACCGCCGGCATCGTCAAACTTATCGTCATTCATTACTTCAATGACTCTATCAACTACTTCAAGGCTCTCTATAATTTGCACACGTTCTTCCCATGGCATAAACGGAGCACCTTTTTTACGTGTCAACCATTCGTCTGAATTAATCCCTACTACCAATTTGTCTCCAAGTTTTTTAGCCGCTTTAAAGTATGCTAAATGACCTGAGTGTAGAGGATCGAAGCCTCCTGTAACCAACACGTACCTCATGTGTATATTTAATTTACAGCCAAATACACAGCATTATTCTTGGCTTCAAAATAAGTAATATTACTATGGATACATTAAATTTATTTGTTCAAACCATTACTCGTGTCAAGTTTTCCAAGCATGATGAAATGAAAAAACTGTTTGGTAGAGTAGTTGAAGATTACAAAAAGCAGTCCAACAACACAAACATACAGCACATTAATACTTGGCAAAGCAAAGACAATTTTCAAACTAATAATGCATTTAAGCATATTAGTGAAAGCGAAGATGTTAAGAATTTTTGTAAAGAAATTAATGAAAAGTTAGACATTAAACAAGGACAACACCTTGCAATTACAAGAGCAAAAATACAATGTATACACCCAGGAGGTTGCTTAACTAAATCAAAGAACACTGGTAGTTTTTATACTGGTATGTATTTTGTTACAAGTGATCCAAAAAGCGGAGGACTTGTAGTAGACAATCCCGTATCTCAATATTATTTTGATAATATCCCTGTAGAGAACAAAAATCCATTTAATAGTTGGCAAACATATCTGCCTATGCCTGAAGGCGAACTATACTTTGTTCCTGGGTACTTTGATATTAGTACAACACCAAATTTAAGCGAATCAGTGTTAGATATAATTACATTTGATATTGAGATAATTAAAAAGTGAAACACATAGATAAACTGTTTGCGGACAGTAACCAAAATAAATTTAGTTACGTTCTTATGTTACCTTTAGGAGATAATGTGCTTGAAGCACATCTAACAAATTGGTTAAAGGAACGTGTAAACCTGGTTAAAACGTCTTTTAACAGCGATGAAGAACTAATGTATATGTTTGACAGTGCAGACTATGTCTTGTGCAGTGTAGGTGCTTTAAAATGCGTTTTAGACACCACTAAACCGGTGTTTGTAAACATACATACTGATAATTTAAAAATTACTAACAAAGAAAATATTTTTGTTTTTGATCCTTATAGAAATGAAGACAAAACCAAAATTGATTACAAACCATTTCTTAATTTAGCAACCAAATGTTTAAAAGCAGACTTAGATAACCATTGGATACCTTATCATGAAGTGTAGTGCATTTTGGAATCATACTAATATACGCAGTGGCAACAGAGTGTATCCTTGTTGTAGATTCAAATATTCTGTAGCAGAATTTGATGGCGATGTTGGTAATGTATTACACAGTGATGCATATAAAAAATTAAGAGAACAAGCATCACAAAACAAATTTATAAAAGGTTGTGAAAAGTGTTTGTATGAAGAAAAAATTGGACACAAAAGTTTAAGACAAGAGTTTAATGAGAAATATTCTATGGATAAAGTAGAATTAAAGTTTCTTGAAATTGGATTCGATAACTTATGTAATCTTACGTGTGATGGGTGTAACTCAGAGTTCAGTACAAGTTGGATCGTAAAAGAGAAAGAAATTTACGGTGCACCAAAACATAAGTTAATGGAGATTGATGCAGTAACTAATGTACCAGATACAATCGAGAAAATTTTATTTTTAGGAGGTGAGCCTTTAATTACCGAACGTCATCTGAAGTTACTGCATCAAGTCTCTCACAAACAAAAGGTAGAAGTCATATACAATACAAACGGCACATTTATTCCTACAGCACAAGTTGTAGAAGAACTTAAACACTACAAGCACGTTACATTTATATTAAGCATAGATGGTATAGGTGCTCTTGGAGAGAAGGTACGTGGCGGTACAAAATGGTCAAATGTTGTTAAGTTTATTGATTGGGTATACGATAATAATTTTAATTTAGAATTTAACAGTGTGTTACATAAAAACAATTACACTGGCTTAAAAGAACTAAATGATTTTTGTAGACGATTTCCTGCACGTTGGTATATTAATGTTTTAACTTATCCTTTTGATTTAGATATTAGGTTGCTTGATAAACAAGCACAACATAAAATAATAAATGATGCAAAAGAATATAACTTACCCAACAAAGACTTTATTATAAATCATTTACAAACTGTTTAATCTTGTGTAGTAATTCTACAGGTTGCTTGTGTTCAAATAGTTGCAAGTAATGTTTCCGATTATATTCTAATATAGGTTGAATACTGTTATACATATCACGTAATTCATGTATGTTTTTTTCATTTAATATTTTGACTTGTTCCATTGCACTATCTAATCTTAAACTTGCATCTTTGATAGTATCATAACGTTCGTCTATAATATCATTAAATGTTATGAAGCCTAACTCACGTAAAAGTTTAAGTGTATTTTGTAATCCTACAATTACAAACGGATGTTTATACAAGAAACATTTTAAAACTTTTTCTGTAAACGCTTGCCTATCTTGATCATAAAAGTCGCCTTCTGTAATAATACTAAAGTAACTTTCAGAATAAAAATACTCGCCAGTAGGTAAGTTTCTCGCCATAGAAGTGTAAGTGTTTTCATTTAAATCTAATTCAATAGGTAAATTTTGTTTGAGTCTTTCAACAACTGTGTCTTGTAATTTTACATTATGTAAACTAACATCAAGATATTTTCTATGCTCTTGTTGTTCTAAGTTGCCTTCAAGAACATACTTGTACTTACCAAGTGGGCAACTTAAAAATGTATGTTTTGCAATATCGTGTTGTAGCAAATAGTTCGTTACTAAAAGTCTATGCAAACGTTCTTGCCTGTTTAAACACAAAAACTTTTTTGCACGTAAATTACTATTGCCATTCCAATCATTTATTAAATGATTACGTACATCTATACCATCATATCTATCAAGATGTAATTGTACATTAAAGTATATCTTGTTAGGTGTGTTTAATAATTTGTTGTTTGTTAATATTACCCAATCTACAATGTAAGGATTGTCTAATACAGTTTGCTCTACCAACGTAAGAAATGCATCGTCTGTAAGCCCCTCGTATGAGTCATCGATAACAAGATAGGTCGGAACTTTATAAGTTTTAAAAAAGTTAGTAAACGTTTCGAAAGTAAAATCATTGTCTCCTACATATTCAAAAAATACAACAAGTTTCTCACTGTTATCGAGTATCTTGTCGTTATGTCCTTCAAATTCAATAATGTCTTTGAAGTTCTCAATAAAAGTACCAAGACTTCTTGAGTTGTTATCCATAGTTATCAAAGGTACTTTTTTCATAATAAGTGTTTCACATTTTTAACCACTGCTTCTTCTTGTGGTTTAAGTTCTGGATTAGCAGGACACATAGCACAAATGGTATGTGGCTCAAATATATTTTTTACAAACTTTTCCATTTCGTCTGCACTACAGTTTGCTTCTAATCCTTCATATTCTAAGTATGGCGACCAGTCGGCATCATCAAGCATATTAAATTTTGTTGCATGAGTTCGCAACATACTAATAGGTGGACATTTATATAACTTTCCTTTGTATATAATAGGATAAATGTTTACTCCACACTTTTTATAACTTTGTGTAGGATTGCGATCATCCCATGGCTTCATTTGTCCGTCTACTATACGTCTATAATCATACCAACCCCCTTGCGTAGGATCTGTTACTTCAATAGTTACTCCGTCTTGTTCATGTGCAATATCATTTACTATACGCCAATCACCTTGTCCGTAAAATGCATTCCATAAATTATTTTCAATTAACGATCTTACTTTAGGATCTTTATTATGCAAACTGCAACTTACTTTTGCATTTCCTATTTTACGCAATACAGATAATAGTTCTGGACGTTTAGGCAATAAAAAACCATTTGTGTAAACTTCGATGGTTGCATGATCAAATACACGTCTTGCTTCTTTTAGTATATCATAAATGCGAGGGTGTAGTAAAGGTTCTCCTCCTATAATAGTAAAGTGATCTGGATCAAGTCTACGAAACCATTTTTCCATATTCTCAACTATGTCATCAAACTTATCTACATAAGCATGACCATAGTCAATAAATCGATCACACCCTGGACAAGCCAAGTCACAACTCGTTGTGATCATATATTCAAGATTGGGTATATGATGTCCGCGGTTAGTCAAAGTAACTTTCCAAAGTGCCTTTACGTTTAGTATCTAACGTAACACAATGGAAGCCACCGCTTAATGTACGTGCTTGACGCATAGGTAAACCAATAGACTCAATGCCGTACTTGTCTAATACCTTACGCAGTTCATGTTGATTTTCATCGCAAATGACAAGTTTCTCATTTACACTCATAAAGTTTAGACCGATGTACTTACTACATGGTGAAACGTTGTTAGGCAAGTTTGTTCCAATGTCATGCACCTGATCACCTGGGAAGAATATTTTATCCCATGATTTAAATATAGGTGGATACCAGTCTGGATTAATTCTATCGCCGTTAAATAAAACTAAACCAGGACGTAAAGGAATTACTGTACTGTCAAAGTGTGAATAACTATAAAACTTTTCAGCAAGATGAATTTTATATCCTAATGGTTCAAGGATAGTTTTTAACCACTGTCCTCCTAATAGTGTGCCACTGTTGCTTACTTGATAAATTAGATCTTTACCAAGTCTTACTACATTAGGCGCATCAAATACAATTTCTTTGTTTACAAGTGTAGGAATACTAAGGTCCTCAAGTTGATAACTTTCGTCAAGTAGTCTTGGGCGAGGTGCACTTATCCATTGTGTTCCACCTTCCATTGCTTCATATAAAAAATCTCTGTATGCAGTAGTTTCATATTGTCTTGCTCTCATTGCTCCTGGACAATCAATAATTAGGTTATTCAATGGTAGTAATAAATCTCTTGGACAATATGTATACCAACCAGTAGTTTTCCAATCTGGTGATCCAAATTCAACACTATGATCAATTGATGCAGGACGTCTTACTTTAACACCTAAGTTAGTTAATACTTTTGCAAAGCCATCAAGGTCTTCGTTTGCTTCATCAATTACCCATTGTGGACTTGGCCCTTCTAAGTCTTTGATGTGTTCATAACTGCAATCAGCAAAGCCAAACGAGTGTGTTGATTTATCTACTGTTGGAATACGTGCATGATCTGCAATACCAACAAATACTTCTTCTAATGGATCCCAGTCATTGTGACTACTTACTATTGTCATTTAATTTTTCTCCTATCAACTCGCTAATGCATACTCTGTTTACACTTCCGCCTCGATTGAAATCTTTATATTCTTCTCCGCCAAGTCCAAACATAATACAGTCAGTTGGTGTTAGTTTTTTTTCGGTTATAACTTGATTGTAAATGTTATTATACTGTAACCAATTCCAATCAACATCAAATGTTTTAATTAATTCATTTGCTATACTTAACGACATACGGTTATGCATATCAACGGAATTGAAAACATCTATACCGTCATCTGTGTCCAAACGTTCACAACGCATACCTACACGTAAAAATTCTGCCCCATAAAATGCTTTGCTAATACTAAATGTAATTGTTTCTACACATTTCCATTTTGTTAAATCTACATTAATATTTTTTGTACAAGGGTAATATGCAAAGTCAAGTAACACAGGAATATCTAAACTATTACAAATATGTAAAATAGATTCGAGATCATGATGCTGTCTACCAATATCACTAAAAGGCACACTTGTAATAAATGCATCACCTTGTTCAAGTATGTCGTCTTCAATATACGCCCAATCACAACCGTGTTTCAGACAAGCCTGATGATACATAAATTCGCCTTTGTAAAATCTAAAACGTTTGTTTTTATGTCGAAAGTAAAAATGATCAAATGCTTGTATTGTACCTGCACATAATTTTACATTACTGAAATCATCTACACCTTTAAGATTATTGTTGCCACTTGCAAGAATCCAATTTAAAAAATTAGTTTTAAATTCTTCTGCTAAAGTTTCATTATATAAATCTTTTGTAGGATTTATTTTAGTAATAAAGTCTTTGACTCTATTATCATTAACAGGTTTAGCACCCCTTAAATTCATTCTTTACTCCAGTTATTTGCATAGTGTACTTAGGCACCATACCATTATTTGCACTCAGATGCGGTTCATCTTTTTCTATTATTATAGCATCACCACGTTTCCAATGCAAGATAGGTTGTTCATTTATTTCAAAGTAATGACCCGATTGCCAATCTTCTAAAAAAATATTAACCCTTATACAGTCATTTGCATCTACACCAAATTTTTTAGATACCATGTAAAATGTATCAACGTGTGATGGTAAAGTTTGTCCAGGCATTTGCCACATAATTGCAATAGTGCATCTATCAAAAAGTGTTGCACTATAATCAGTAAATTGATTTGTGGAAGGAAATGCTTGTTTGTATTTTGTATTATGTGTTGTATAACCTGCTAAATGATATTTTTTATTTTGTGATTCAAATGCAGTTGCTCTACCTTCGTCACTTACATTATCTTTTTCGTCCCAGTGTAGTTTCTTATATTCTAACTTAGGTAATTTTAATTTTATTTGTTCCATGGCTGATCGTATGGTGTTCCTGTTTTTTCATCATACCAATATAAACTTCTATGTGGTGGATGTTTATCATCGTGTTTAGCATTGCTAACATAATAGAACAACCTTATACCCTTTCTGCTTACGCCTTCTGGACAAGACATAGGGTCTGGATATCCATGAAATGCAAAATTATTGTAATTCCAAATGACACAATTTCCTGCACCTACAGGAACTTTTGTGTGAACAGTTTTTCTTTTTGTATCATAAAACTGTAACTGTCCTCCCCATTCTTCTTTCCAATCATCATTCAAATAAATTACTACACTTAACATACGATGTAATCTTAATTCTTCATTCCAATTAAAATCAGAGTGTACCTTTAAACTATCGCCAGCAAATGATTTCATATAGCCTGCACCTATTAAGTGTGGATCAGGTATCAAGTCTACAGTGTCTGTTACTTCTTGTAACCATTTGATAAAAGTTGAACTGTGCATTGCATGAATAACAGCGTCTTGTACTGGTGTGTGGTCAACTTTGTTATACTCATACATACAACTACCTGCTCTTGTAAAATGCTTACAATCTTCAAGTGGAATATCGTCAAGTTCTTTTGCCATTGCTGTAACTAAATCTTTTGGAATAAAATTATCAATAGTCAACAAACTGTAGTCTGGGTGACTTCTGTATGCTTTTTGCAGTGCGTATGTGTCTGGAAAGGTATCCAGTATGTGATTAACCAGTTGCTGTTTCATGCAAATATTTAAGTGAGGTCGGTAAAACGAGGTGCCTGTTTTGGTCCACGTGCAATAGTTCTATTTGGCCAATGACTTCTACGAGAAGATTTATAATGTGTTATTTTGGCGTGTAGTTGTGGCTTTTTAAATCTCCAATTATTATAGATTGTGCAAGGAAATAATTTAAAACGTGTGTCTTCTACATTAATAATTTTTAGATTCCAATCCCATGGTAAGTTTCCTCTTAGAAAATTATTCATTTCTCTTTGATCACTTTTACCTTGTTTACTATCTGGTAATGGTTCCATGTGTTGTATCCATTTGTCTACAAATTTCATTGTTGCTTCTGTTTTTCTAAAAAACATTACACCTGCATTGATAGGTTGATCTCCAAAGAACTTTGTACCCCTTACTGTAACACCTATGTCATAATTATCTTGAATACCGTGAAGTGTTGCCCACAAAATTGTATCAGCGTCCATCCATACAACATACTCTCCAGGTTTAATCATACCGAGTGCTTTCTTGATCATTAATGGTTTGCTTGGTATTTTTCTACCTTCTTCTTCACATACTTTGCCGTCGAAAGGTTCGCCGTATCCTAATTCTCCTAAGTCAAATATATGATGTTTATGTCTTAATTCAACAAGTGAACGCACTAACACATCACACATATGTTTAAATTTTTTATTTGCGGCAGTTATGACTAAAATATCATTCATTGTTTTTTGCTATTGCTATAATTTTTTCTATTAAACTTCCAAAGCCTATTTGTCTTTGCATTGTAAGTAATTCTCTTATACCTAATCCATTAAAACTTTCTAACGTTAGTTTTGCAACATCATTTTGTTTTGCGCCGTTGACTAAATCGACTAAAAGTTTTGCAGTGCCTTTAGTAATAAAAGCATCAGCATCATGTTTGTAATACATACAACCGTCTATGCATTCTCCAACTAACCATAAATTACTTGCACAACCCCTAATTTTATTATCGTCTACCTTTTCTTTGTCAGTTAATGGTTCTACTTCTCTGGCAATATCTATAAGATAATGTAACCTATCATGTCCTTCTAAAGGCTCCATTAGTTCTGCTTGTTTCTTTATTCTTTCTTCAATCATTTTCTAATACTGTTAGTTTTTTGTAATTATAAATGCTACATTTTTTATTTTGTAGTTTAGATTGCACAGTTCTATTGTCTTCAATAAAGTACACATAGTTACTGTTTAAGTGTGGCATAAGTGTATCTAAAGTATTAATAATACTAATATCACTATGATGTCCATCGTCAATAGCAAGGTCAATTTTTCTCCCTTTTAATATTTGGTTTATGTTATTTTTATTATCTGCAAATTGATCATATTCATAAAGTTCAGGTTCTTTATGTTGAAATGCTCCTTTGTCTTTTAGAAACTGTAAGTTATTTTGTGCATGACTAATGTCAATATCTAATCCAATAATATCAGCATTAGGAAACAATTGACTCCAAATTGCCAATCCGGTTCCTTTCAATATACCACATTCTACAATAGTATTAATGTTGTCACGGTCTATCAAATGTTTACTATAATAAGTTGCATATCCATGACGGGTCATACGATCTCCTCCAGACATACCTGCAGGATTTAATTTTGTTTTAGGTGCAAGTGGACTTACTTTGTTACGTGGCACAGTGTTATGATAGCCACCAAAGCTTTCTTCCATCTGTTGCAACCATTGTACTGATCCTACTTTAATCATACGTTCCCTTTTGTGTCGTTTAGATTGTGCTAAACCTATTTTCAATATTTCTTCTTCCTTTGGCCATTCCTCATCAAAGTATCTGGTCATGCTAAAACTGGTTCCTTGGTAGTTGTTAAATTAATATCTAACATTTCTCCAAACTTTAAATTATCAGGAGTTTTGTAACAACCGCCTCCTGGCCAAAAAGTAAGTTCACCTAATTTAGGTTGTCCTTCCCAATATAAATCAACTCTAATATATTTCCATCTTGCAGATATCTTTTCTGCTATCTTTTTCATTTCAAAAAAGTTTTCTAAGCCATCAAATGGTTCTTGTTCTACGTGTTTCATTGTGTGTACTAAATGCAATGGTGTAGTTTTTCCATTAGGATCTAATATAGATTCTTTCTTTTTACCACCATGCCTATCCCAAGTCATAGTTACCCATTTTACTTCGCCATGCACACAATTAAATTTATAGTCAACACCTGTGCCTTCTAATTTAACTTCTTTGACTACCCCAGGTGTAATAAGTCTGTATGCCCATTCACCTTTACCTTTTCCGTAAGGCTTTGATGCTTTTGCTTTACAAAATTCTTCTGCTTGTAATTCCTCTTGTTTATTATTAGCAAAACGCACACCACCTGAACCGTTGTTTGCTTTAATAACCATAGGATATGTTGTCGTGTTAGGTATAATTAAATCATTACCAAAGTCTTTAGAAATAAAATCTTTGACTGCTAATTTATCACAACAAGTAATTTGATCTTTGTCTTGATCGTAGATTTTCAACCAAGCAATTTTTTCATTGAATGTTTTTGGATTATCTATGTCAGGCCAAGTACCTAACTTCTTTTTGTGCCAATGTGTTGCTTCGTGTTTAATACTCATT
>Ga0163109_10000362_pt1 | contig 36848 bp, 31 predicted proteins | sample CRUFie1St13metaG_FD_108704 | JGI IMG/M metagenome (GOLD analysis project Ga0163109, IMG submission 108704) | Marine microbial communities from the Costa Rica Dome - CRUD Field 142mm St13 metaG | ecosystem: Environmental > Aquatic > Marine > Oceanic > Photic zone | place: Costa Rica: the Eastern...
CAGAGCCTTTCGCGGTTTTTCGAGTCATTCTGGTCCTCTGTTCTGGTGTGCTGTGGTGGTGTATCGCAGCCTTTATGCTAGCTGGCTATCCCGGTAATTCAGCCCACTGGAATCACCGATCTACAATTGGCCTAATGGGCCTGCTGGCGTTGGTCCCAGCCTGGACGGGCTTGGTGGCTTTGAAAGTCATCCTGCCTTCAGGTTATCTGGTGCTTGGTGTTGTGATAGCCGTCGCGGCAGTCGACGTCGGCGCGTTCTTTACCGGCAAGTTTTTTGGGAATCGGCCTTTAGCCCCGAGCTTAAGCCCGAAGAAAACCTGGGAGGGAGTATGGGGCGGATTTGCAACATGCTGCGTTGTCAGCGCAGTGTTAGTATCGGCTGCACAGCGTTATTTGCTTGAGCTGATCTTGGCACAGATTATAGTTCTGTTGCTGTCCTGTATAACCATGGCCCTGTTTGCCGTGATTGGTGACCTCGTGGAGAGTATGTTGAAACGCAATTCGGATCTTAAAGACAGCGGATCTATACTTCCCGGTCATGGCGGGGTGTTGGATCGTGTCGATGGGCTGCTGGCGGTAGCACCCATGAGCGTGCTCATACTGATGCTCGCGCTGGGCTGGGCGCGCTGAACCATGACCGTAAACAGGCAGCTAACGGTATTGGGATCCACCGGTTCTGTTGGCCGCAGCACGCTGGACGTAGTCTCCCAGTGCGACAACATTTCCGTCTTTGCGCTGAGCGCCTACCGCAACAGTGAGCTGCTTCTGAGCCAATGTTTGCAGTATGAGCCACAGTATGCCGTGCTCGTGGACCCGGAGCAGCATCAGCATTTCAAGCGCCTGCTCGCCGAGTCTGGCTGTAAAACAGAATTTCTTGACACAGAAGATGCCCTAGAACTTATTGCGGCCCACGAACATGTCGATGTGGTGATGGCCGCTATCGTGGGTGCGGCGGGCCTAGCTTCCGGGCTGGCAGCGGTGTCAGCCGGAAAGCGTTTGTTGCTGGCCAATAAAGAATCCCTGATTATGTCCGGTAAACTCTTAATTGATGCAGCAAAACAGAATAACGCAGACATAATTCCTATAGACAGTGAGCATAACGCGATATTTCAGTGCCTCGCGGAAACACGCTCTGGTTTGTCTGTCACCAATGGGCCCTTTGTCGATAAGCTTGTCCTGACGGCTTCTGGGGGGCCATTTCTAAATACATCCAAAGAAGGGCTTGCGAAGGTTACGCCAGAACAAGCCTGTGCTCATCCGAAGTGGTCGATGGGCCAAAAAATTTCGGTTGATTCGGCCACTCTCATGAATAAGGGGCTGGAGCTGATTGAGGCGAGCTTTTTATTTGACCTGCCCGGCGCTGCGATCGATATCGTGGTTCACCCGCAGAGTATTGTGCACTCGATGGTGTATTACCGTGATGGTTCCGTGCTGGCGCAGCTTGCCAATCCGGATATGCGCGTGCCGATTGCGTACGGACTGGCTTTCCCCGACCGTATGGCGTCAGGTGCCCAAGTCTTGGACCTGACTCGTCAGCCTGCGCTCGAATTCAGTGAGCCTGATGTCGACCGCTTTCCTTGTATCAATCTGGGCAGGGCAGCGCTTGAAGCAGGTGGAACGGCTCCGGCGGTGCTAAATGCCGCTAATGAAATTGCCGTCGCGGCCTTTTTGTCGAATCGACTTGAGTTTCAGCAAATCCCGGCAATGATTGAGGCCGTATTGTCGAAAACCCCTTGTGAACCGGCTGCGTCTCTCGATATTATTCGGGGTGCAGACAGTGCTGCAAGGATTGCAGCTAACAAATTGATATAGAACGGGATTTGATCGGGCTAACGGGCCCATTTTAGCGCATTCGACCGCTTAAGATGACTGATATATTAACTAGCATTTTTGCCTTGATTGTGACTCTGGGCATTCTCGTGACCATCCATGAGTTTGGTCATTTTTGGGCGGCGCGCCGTTGTGGCGTAAAAGTCCTCCGCTTTTCGATTGGATTTGGTAAGGCGGTTAAATCCTGGATTGGCAAAGACGGGGTAGAATATGTCATTGCCCCGATCCCGCTCGGCGGATACGTCAAAATGCTCGGTCAGGAAGACACCAACGTTCCAGAGACCAGTGTCATTCCGCAGAGCGAGCGTCATGAGTCTTTTGCTTGCAAGCCTCTGTGGCAAAGAATGGCCATTGTGGCCGCCGGCCCTGCTGCCAATTTTCTGCTCGCGATAGTTGTGTTCTGGTTGATTCACGTCAGTTACGGCGTGAGTGGAATCGCCCCTGTGGTCAACGGAGTGCTTGATGGATCCGCGGCGGAGACTGCCGGACTGCGTGAAGGAGATGAAATCCTGACCGTAGATGGTGAACCGACGATGATCTGGCAGCAGGTTACGCTGCAATTGCTGGCGCGTCTTGGGGAAACTGGCGCAGTCAACCTGACGGTGGCTTCACCGGGGACAGGTCGAGTGCGGGAGGTGCAGATTCCTGTCCGGAACTGGCTGGGTGGCGAAACTGAGCCCAATCCGGTTGCCGACCTCGGCATTGTTCAGTTTGAAGTCCCGGCGGTGATCGCTGATGTGATCTCAGGGGGTCAGGCAGAAGCGGGTGGGCTGCTTCCAGGAGATGAAATCCTGTCGGTAAATGGCAAAGCAATACGCGGCTGGACGCACTGGGTAGAGCTGGTACGGGCGAATCCGGAACTCTCTCTGCCTGTTGTAGTCAAACGGAACGAGCGGGCGCAAGGGCTGTTAATCCGACCAGAGCGAACGGTGTTGGTCGACGGTAGCGTGATCGGAAGCATTGGCGCTTCAGTGCGTCAGGCCAGCTTGGCGGAAATAGTGCCTGCTGAGCATCGTCGGTTGTTACAGTTTACTGTGCTGGGGGCGTTGCGCCCGGCCCTTGAAGAGACTTGGAATAAATCCATTTTCGTACTGGATTCTGTCAAGAAAATGGTGATCGGGCTGATATCTGTAAAGAATATCAACGGGCCGATTACGATTGCACAGGTTGCTGGTGAGACTGCCAGTTATGGTTTGGATGTGTACCTGGGCTTTCTGGCTCTGCTCAGTATTTCGTTGGGTGTACTCAATCTGCTGCCAATCCCAGTGCTCGATGGGGGGCACCTTTTGTATTACTCGATAGAAGCGGTGATCAGACGGCCGGTTCCGGAACGGATTCAGGCTTGGGGGCTGCAGCTGGGATTGCTGCTTATTACCGGAGTGATGGTGCTGGCTATCTACAACGACGTGAGCCGTTTGTTGTGACGTTAATTTACTCTCGCCATTGAAGTCGTGCTGACTTTGTAGGATTCAAGAATTGAACATGAGAAAACTGGCGATCGCAATGCTGGTGGCGCTCGGTCTTCCTGCCGTTGCGCAAGCCCAAGAGTTCACCGTTGCTGACATTATTGTCGACGGTTATCAGCGTATTTCCCCCGGTATTATTTACAACCTGCTGCCAATTGGTATCGGTGATGTAGTCACTGAACTTACTGCTGCTGAGGTCATCCGTTCGCTGGTCACCTCGGAATACTTCGATGAAATCGAAGTGGCACGAGAAGGCAATATTCTTGTGATAACGGTTCTCGAACGTCCCTCCGTCGCGGAAATAACTGTTGAGGGCAATAGTGTCCTCGAAACGGAAGACATTATCGAGAATATGGCAACGGCTGACATCGCGGAGGGTCAGATTTTTACCCGCGCTGCGCTTGAGGCGATTCAGCAGGGTATACAGGAAGTTTATTCCTCCCGGGGCCGCTACGGCGCATCAGTCGAGGTGACCGTTGAAGATCTGCCTCGAAATCGGGTTGCCATCAGCCTTGATATTAACGAGGGTGAAGAGTCTCGGATCAGGCACATCAATATCGTAGGTAACGAAGCTTTCGAGGAAGAGGAACTTCTTTCCTTGTTCGAGTTAGGTACCAAGCCCTGGTATCTGATTCTCAGCAGGAAAGACCGTTATTCTAGAGAACAGTTTTCCGGCGATCTGGAGAGACTTGAGTCGTTCTACCTAGATAATGGCTACGTAGAATTTACTGTTGAATCCACGCCAATTTCGATCACGCCGGACCGCAAAGAAGTCTACATCACAATCAATGTGAATGAAGGTGATCAATACACGGTCAGCGGTGTAGATCTCGCCGGTGATCTGGTTGATGCAGAGGCGTTACTGCGCGCCGCTATCTTCGTCCAGCCTGGCCAGATTTTTTCCCAATCGCTGGTGACCGGAACCGAAGAAATTATGGTGCAGTTTCTCGGCAATCTTGGGTACGCATTTGCCGAGGCAACGGGGGTTCCGGAAGTTAGCGATGAAGATGAAACGGTTGAAGTGACTTTCTTTATCGAGCCCGGAAACCGTACCTATGTAAACCGGATCAACTTTTCCGGGAATCTGTCGACTGCCGATGACGTGCTCCGCAGGGAAATGCGGCAGCTAGAAAGTGCGCCAGCCTCCAGTATCCAAATTGAGCAATCCAAAGTGCGTCTGGAAAGACTCGGATACTTCGAGACAGTGGAAGTGGAAACCGAAGAAGTTCCTGGCACGGAAGATCAGGTTGATGTCAATTATGACGTGGTTGAGCAAAATTTCGGTGCGGTCAGTTTTCAGGTTGGTACCGGTGGCGGCGGTAATTTCTTCATCAGTTCGAATCTGCAGGCGCAAAATTTTCTGGGAACCGGTCGAACAGTGGGTGTCGGCGTTAACCGGAGCCGATTCCAGAGCGGCCTGAACTTTCAGTACGTCGATCCCTATTTTACGCCAGACGGTGTCTCGAGGGGCTTTAACATCTTCGCCAGAGAGATTGATTCCCCGTTTAACGTGTCCAACTTCAACACCTCATCGTTCGGTGGTTCGGTGAGTTTCAGCTATCCGTTGAGTGAAATTTCCGCATTGGGTATGGACATTGGCTTCACGCACACGGAACTGGGAACGGGCACGGGGTCTGTGCAGGAAATCATCAGCAGTCCTAAATTGATTGAGGGAATCAACCAGTTTGTCATCGAGCCGGCAAACTCCAACCCGTTTGAGGGGCCTGTGAGAGATGGCGTTCTTGGCAGTGTTAATGATCTGCGGCCAGATCAGTTGCGAGCGCCTACCGACCCCGGCTTTGTAGACAGATTCGGTGACACCTTTGATAATTTTTCGATTACCGGCCGGTGGTTTCGCAATACCCTCAATCGGGGGCAATTGGCGACAGACGGCGCATCTCATAACATCGGTGTTGAGGTAACCCTGCCGGGGAGTGATCTCGAATACGCCCGCATCAACTACAGCAATCAAATCTACTGGCCTTTGAGCTTCGCCCGCAACTGGGTGATCGGCCTTCAAACCAATCTGGGGTATGGCTTCGGCTACGGCGAAAATAGCGAGATGCCTTTTTTCAACAACTTTTTTGCCGGCGGTCTGATTCAAGGTGGCGGACGGGTTCGGGGCTTCGAAGAGAACAGCTTAGGGCCGAACAGCACTGCGGGTGCCAGATACCTGACGGAGGGTCCGATCACTCTGCTCCGCGACGATCAGGGAAATATCATTACCGACATTGCGGGTAACGCCAGTTTTGCCCGTGACTTCGGCTACCAGACTGAACCCTTGCTGGATGCAGCGGGTAACCCTGTTCTGGATGCGAACGGGATTCCCGAAGTGGCCTTGGCGGTACAAAATTTCTTTCTCGATAGGGATTTTGATAGTTTCGGTGGTAATATACTGACCACTGCAACACTGGAACTGATTTTTCCACTGCCTTTTGTGCCTAATCAGAATCAGGTGCGGTCAGCCTTTTTTATTGACGCTGGAAACGTTTTCTCGTCAAATTGCACTGAACGCACGCGCTTGCTCAACAACTGCTCGAACTTCGATGTTGGTGAAATTCGATATGCGGCGGGATTGTCGATCACCTATTTGTCACCGTTCGGGCCGTTGACATTTTATGTAGCCGCGCCTTTCGGTAAAGAAGGGGACGACACCAAGACTTTCGATTTTACCGTCGGCGTATTTTGAGCCGGCCGGCGGCATGACTTGTTGTGGGAACTGAGCATTTCCGGCCGGGGGTGCTTTGGAATATTGGAGATAGGTAGAGTGAATACGCGAAAAAATCTGCTGGTTGGTTTGGCTTTGGCATTTTTTGCACAGAGTGCGGTTGCGCAGGATACTAAGATCGGTGTACTTAACGCGTTGCAGGCGCTCTTTAATTCCGATGCCGCACAGGTCGTCCAGACTGAACTGGAACAGGAATTTGCGTTAGATGAAGCCCGCGCGACCGAACTTACAGAACAGCTTCAGTCTCTGCAGTCAGAGTATCAGCAGAATGAAGCAGTGATGACTGAAGATGAAATTCGGCGGATGAACGCCAATGCCCAGGATTTGCAGGTGCAGCTTCAGCTTATTCAGGAGCGAGTACAGCAGGCCCTCCAAGAGAAGAATCAGCAGTTTCTGGCCAGCATGCAAAACGAGTTGGCCGCTGCTGTCACAGACGTTGTAGCTGAAGGTGGTTTTGATCTTATTTTGAACGCCGATACAGCTCCTTACTTTGCGCCTGTGCTAGATATCACTGCCCGGGTAACTGCAAAACTTAATGAGCGTGCGGCTGCTGATTCTAGTAATTAGATTTAGGTAAATCGCAGGCTTAAGTGTCAGGTGACACATGAAGAGCTACTCGCTCGGAGACATAGCAAGCCGGCTGAACCTGCGGCTCATCGGCGATCCTGAATGTCAGATTCAGGGTCTGGGAACCCTTACCAGTGCGAATACTGGTGATATCAGTTTCCTCAGCAACCTTTCATATCTTGGACAATTGGCTAATACCAATGCCTCCGCGGTCATAGTGGAGGAAAGGCAAGCTGATGCTGTTCCGACAAATGTGCTGGTAGCAGATCAGCCTTACGTTGCCTTTGCCTACGTGTCGCAGTTGTTCGCCAAGCAACCGCAGGTTGTCGCGGGTGTCCACGCTTCCGCCTGTGTTGCCGATACGGTATCTCTAGGAGAAGGAGTTTATATTGGCGCCAATGTTGTTATTGAGGAGGGTGTCGAGATTGGGGCAAACAGCTTAATTGGTCCCGGCACTGTCATTGGACGTGGTGTGCGTTTGGGTAAGAACTGCAGGCTGCATGCTCAGGTGACTCTCTATCACGGAGTTCGGATAGGATCGAGGGTCAACATACACAGCCATGCGGTTATTGGTGCCGATGGGTTTGGTTTTGCGTTTGATGGTGAGCGTAGTATTAAAATCGAGCAACTCGGTGCTGTTCGGATTGGCGATGATGTCGATGTCGGTGCCGGAACAACCATTGATCGCGGTGCGATCGAGGATACGATAGTCGAGGATGGCGTGAAGATCGACAATCAGGTGCAGATCGGACATAACTGTCACATTGGCGCACACAGTATAATTTGTGGCTGTACTGCCATTGCGGGTAGTGCAAAGATCGGCAGATATTGTGTCCTAGGTGGCGCAAGCGGGATGGTGGGCCATCTCAGTCTCGCTGATGGCGTACAAATTAGCGCCATGTCTCTTGTGAACAAATCGATTAGCGAGCCAGGAACCTATTCTTCCGGCACGGGTCAAATGAAGGTCGCTGACTGGAAAAGGGCCATAGTAAGATTCCAACAGCTCGACAGTCTCGCTCGTAGATTAAAAGGGCTGGAAAAACTGATTGAAGAAGATGGTCGTACACGCTGACCGGTTCGGGGGCTCCCCAAGCTGAGCGTAACGTTTATCAGAGACCTTATGAGTAAAAGGGTCTCACCGAGTTAATTTTTTAAGGTAATACAATGTTAATGGATGTGCAGGAAATTAAGGAATACTTGCCTCAGCGGTATCCTTTTTTGCTCGTGGACAGAATTGTGTCAATGGAATTGGGAAAATCAATAGTTGCCTACAAGAATGTTACAGTGAATGAGCCTTTTTTCGAAGGGCATTTTCCCCACCAGCCAATCATGCCCGGTGTCCTGATTATTGAGGCCCTCGCGCAAGCCGCCGGAGTCTTGGGATTCAAAAGCCAGGAAAAGAAGCCGAAGGATGGCTATCTCTATTACTTTGTCGGAGCAGACGATGTCCGGCTCAGACGCCCCGTAGTTCCCGGAGACCAGCTCAAGCTCGAGGTGGATGTCATTACGAACCGCAGGGGAGTCTATCGGTTCGCGGCGAAAGCTTCGGTGGGAGATGAGCTGGTAGGTACCATGAATATCCTTTGCGCTGAACGCAAAGTTGAGGATGGCGACACATGATCAGCAATCAATCTGAGATTGATCCGAAAGCGGAAATTGACGAAGGCGTAACTATCGGTCCCTGGTGTATCGTTGGTCCCGGCGTGCGAATTGCTGCGGGTACAGTTATCGAGTCCCATGTGGTGATTCGCGCCAACACAACAATTGGCATGAACAATCGCTTCTACCAGTTTTGCTCAGTGGGAGAAGATCCGGCAGACAAGAAATTCGAGGGAGAGGAGACTTGGCTGGAGATTGGTAACGACAATGTGTTCAGGGAAGGGGTCACGCTGCATCGCGGGACCGGTGCCGGAGGGGGGCATACCAAGATCGGAAATGATAACCTGATGATGGCTTATGGGCATGTGGCCCATGACTGCGTTGTCGGAAGCCACACTGTTTTTGCGAATAACGTGGGCCTGTGTGGGCATGTCATCATCGATGATTGGGCGATTCTTGGTGGATATGCAGGTGTGAACCAATTTCTTACCGTAGGCGCTCATGCGATGATCGGTGGGATGACTCACATTTCTAATGATGTGCCAGCTTATATGATCGTCAGCGGCAGACCGGCTACGGTGCGCAGCGTCAATACCATCGGCCTAGAGCGCCGCGGTTTTGATAAGGAGTCTGTCGCAGAAATTCGTGAGGCTTTCAAGATTTTATATAAAAGAAACTACAGTCTACAGGAGGCGATAGATCAGATCCGCGTCCTTAGTGAAAATTGTGCGCCCTTAACCACACTTGTCGCGTCTCTGGAATCTTCCAAAAAAGGTATTCATCGTTAATTCTCCGCTCGTATTCAGTTTGACTGAAATCTATGATTGACCCTATTCAGATCGGCATAGTCGCCGGCGAAAAATCAGGAGATATCTTGGGAGCCGGTTTAATTGCTGCGCTGCGCAAGCGCTATCCCCCTGCAGAATTCGTTGGGATTGGCGGTCCTGACATGGTGTCCCTTGGTTGTCGGTCGCTGTTTCCGATGGAGCGGCTCTCAATCATGGGGTTCGTTGAGCCACTGGGTCGGCTGCCGGAGCTGCTGTACATCAAGCGGAAGCTTGAAGCCTATTTCAAGGCCCATCCCCCGTCGGTTTTTATTGGCATTGACTCGCCGGACTTCAATCTGCGGCTAGAAGAAAAGCTCAGGTCTCATCACATCGCCACCGTCCATTATGTCAGTCCCAGCGTCTGGGCTTACCGGAAGAACCGGATTCATAAAATCAAGCGAGCCGTAGATCTCATGCTTACGCTGTTTCCTTTCGAGACCGCGATCTATGAAAAATTTGACATACCGGCAACCTGCATCGGGCATCCGCTTGCTGATCAAATAGGCTTTGAAGATAAAACGGCAGGCGCTCGTCAGATACTCGGTCTTTTACAGTCTGAGCAGGTAGTGGCGCTACTTCCGGGAAGTAGAGTCAGTGAAATTGAGCGTCTCGCTCCAATTTTTTTTTCGGCGGCGGTCAAGACGCTTCGCTCAATGCCAAGATTGAGGTTTCTGATTCCCTGCAGCGGTGCCGAAAGCCGGGCCTGTATTGAGCGGGCTCTCGCTCGGTGCAGTATATTTCTTGGCGAGCAGTTCCGCCTCGTGGACAATTCGCAGCAAGCAATGGCAGCGGCTGACTTCGTGGTACTGGCCAGCGGAACAGCGACTCTGGAAGCCATGCTGCTCCGCAAGCCAATGGCGGTTTTTTATCGGCTGTCTCCTCTTACGCACCTGATTGCATCGAGAATCGTCGATGTTCCTCATGTGGCTTTACCCAACCTGCTGGCTGGTAAGCGCCTGGTGCCTGAAGCGATTCAAGGCGAAGTCACAGAGACGGCGGTTGTATCGCAAATTCTGAACTATTTTTCAGATCCGGGTGCGTTCGAAGCGGTTTTGCGTCAATTCGACAGCCTACACCATGAGTTACGCAAAGGGGCTTCGGAAGCGGCGTCGGCGGCCATCACTGAGCTTTTGAACCGTAGCTAAAAAGATTACATGGATTGCTCAGCGTCAGAAGAAAGAATCGATTCCCGTAATGACCGCTGGATTGCCGGGACCGATGAAGTAGGCCGGGGTTCATTGGCAGGGGAGGTTGTCGCAGCAGCGGTAATTCTTGATTTCGCCACCCCGATCCCAGGTCTGAACGATTCTAAAAAATTATCTGACAAACAGCGGCGGCAACTGGTCATTCTGATCAAAGAACGCGCGCTCGCTCTCTCCATCGGCCGGTCCAGCGTGATGGAAATAGACAGTCTGAACATACTGCAGGCAAGCTTGCTAGCGATGCGGCGGGCAGTAGAGGCTTTGCCGCTGAGGCCGCAGTTGGTGTACGTAGATGGTAAGCACCTCCCTGACTGGGGGTTTAAGTCGAAGGCGATTGTCAGAGGGGATGCCAAGATTCCAGCAATTGCGGCGGCTTCAGTGCTAGCGAAAGTGACGCGGGACCGCGAAATAGAGGCGCTGGATAGTCTTTATCCGGGTTATGGTTTGGCAAAGCACAAGGGTTACCCGACCAAACAGCATCTTGAAGCGTTGGCAAAACTGGGTCCAAGTCCTATTCATCGGAAGAATTTTGCGCCTGTTTCGGCCCTGCTCAGGTAAACATTCACAATTAAAGCGGGTATATTGATTTTCCATCGTCGGAGAGTTCATTAGGGCGCGAGACAGCTGTTTTGGTTGCAAACACATTTACACACCTCCGGCTTCATACTGAGTTTTCCATCAGTGATGGCTTAGTGACAATCGGCCCACTGGTGAAGCGGCTGGTGGATCTTGAGATGCCAGCGGCGGCGGTAACCGATCTGGCCAATCTGTTCGGACTGGTTAAGTTCTATTCAGCAGCTCAATCTGCGGGTATCAAACCGATCGGCGGCTGCGATGTCGTGGTTGAAGGTGAGGACGGCGTGCTGACGCCGCTGGTGTTGCTGGTTCAGAACGAACAGGGTTATCTGAATCTGACTCAGCTGGTCTCGCAGATGTATACGGCAGGCGATAGAACCGGAGAGCCCAGGCTCTTTGGCAAAGACTTCGAGGGCAAGACTGAGGGTCTCATCGCCCTGTCTGGCGCGCAGTATGGGGACATTGGTCAAGCACTTCTTGCGGATGATACCGAGCGCGCAGCCTCATGCCTTTCACAGTGGCTGAGATTCTTTCCCGACCGGTTTTACCTTGAGCTGCAACGGGTGGGTAAGCCGGAAGAGGAAGCTTACATCGATCGCGTACTGTCTCTGGCAATAGCGCATCATGCACCAGTTGTTGCCACTAATGATGTGAGATTTATTTATTCCAGTGATTTTGAAGCGCACGAGGTCAGGGTCTGTATTAGCGGGCGAAGGACGCTTGACGATCCACGCAGGCCGAGAAACTATACAGGCCAGCAGTACCTCAAGAGCAGCCAAGAGATGGCTGAGCTGTTTGCAGATATCCCGGAAGCCTGCATGAATGCCACTGAGATTGGTAAGCGGTGCAGTCTATCGATGAGCCTCGGCACCCCCTATCTGCCCAACTACCCGGTACCCGATGCAAGATCGCTGGAAACCTATCTTGAGGACCTCAGCAGGCAGGGTCTCGAAGTGCGGCTGAATCAATTATTCGGTGAGACTGGGTGCAGTGGAGAGCAAAGCCGTGTCTACTTTGACCGGCTCGAAATGGAGCTGGGCGTCATCAATCAAATGGGGTTTCCGGGTTACTTCCTGATTGTCATGGAGTTTATTCGCTGGGCGAAAGAGAATGATATTCCGGTCGGTCCCGGCCGGGGTTCGGGCGCTGGCTCTATCGTTGCCTATGCTTTGGGCATCACGGATCTGGACCCTCTCAAGTACGACCTGCTGTTTGAGCGCTTCCTGAATCCAGAAAGGGTGTCGATGCCAGATTTTGACGTGGATTTTTGCATGAAAGGCCGTGACCTGGTGATTCAGCACGTTGCCGACCTTTACGGGCACGACGCAGTTTCCCAGATAATCACTTTCGGTACGATGGCAGCGAAAGCCGTGGTGCGAGATGTTGCGAGGGTTCAGGGTAAGCCGTATTCCCTTGGTGATAAGCTGTCTAAACTTATCCCGTTTGGGCCTGATGTGACGTTGGCAAAAGCCTTTGAGGAAGAGCCGGAGCTGTCTCAATTCGTTGACGGCGACGAAGATGCCCAGGAAGTCATGGACATGGCCTTTAAGCTTGAAGGGGTTACGCGTAATGTCGGTACGCATGCCGGGGGGGTCGTCATAGCGCCGACTAAACTGACTGATTTCACTCCACTGTACTGTGAAGAAACCGGCGGCGGACTGGTGTCTCAGTTCGACAAGAATGACGTTGAAACTGCTGGTCTGGTCAAGTTTGATTTTCTAGGCCTTCGTACACTCACGATCATTGACTGGGCGGTGAAAATGATCAATGAGCGTCAGAGCGAGGCAGAACCTCTCGCAATTGATGCCTTGCCCCTTGATGATGAGCGGGTATATCGGATCCTACAAAAGGGAGAAACCACTGCTTTATTTCAGCTCGAATCACGCGGGATGAAAGAGCTGATTAAGAAGCTCAAGCCCAGTAGCTTTGAGGACATAATTGCGCTGGTTGCACTGTTCCGCCCTGGGCCCCTTCAGTCAGGCATGGTTGATGATTTTATTGAGAGGAAACACGGCCGTACAGAAGTCGCCTATCCACACCCTGAGCTGGAGCCGGTGTTGTCCAACACCTACGGCGTTATCCTTTATCAGGAGCAGGTGATGCAGATTGCGCAAGTGCTCGCAAACTACACTCTGGGTGGAGCCGATATTCTGCGTAAGGCTATGGGTAAAAAAGACCCGGCTGTGATGGCGAAACAGCGCGATCTGTTTTTGGCGGGTGCGGTAGCGCGCCACATCGATAAAGATCTGGCTGGTTCAATTTTTGATCTCATGGAAAAATTCGCTGGCTATGGTTTCAATAAATCGCACTCTGCTGCCTATGCGCTGGTCTCCTACCAGACCGCCTGGCTCAAAGCGCACTATCCGGAGTTTTTCATGGCGGCGGTACTGTCCGCCGATATGCAGAACACTGATAAGATTGTGACCTACGTCGATGAATGTCATGCAATGGGCCTCACAATAGTACCGCCGGACGTCAATGTCGGACAGTTCAACTTCACGGTGAATGACAGCGGAGATATTGTCTATGGCCTTGGCGCCATCAGGGGACTGGGTGAAGGGCCGATCGAGGCAATAATATCCGAACGACAGAAGGAACCTTTCGAAAGTTTGTTAGACTTCTGCCAGCGGTTGGATTCTCAATTGGTCAACAGGCGCTCACAGGAAGCCCTGATCAAGTCAGGCGCATTTGATAATTTAATGGAAGGCGGCCCCGATGTCGTCAGGGCGTCGCTGCTGACGCTGTTACCCGCTTCCATTAAGGCTGCCGAGCAAAGTAAACGGAATTCTGAAAGCAGGGTAGAAGATCTATTTGGGGATATTGCCCCTGAGGCACCAACCGGCGAGAATCAGAGTTCGGGCGCCAGTTCTCATGCGTGGAGTGAGCAGGAGCGTTTGCAGGCAGAAAAAGCAACGATCGGGCTCTATTTGTCAGGTCATCCTATCGAAGAATTTCTTCCAGAGCTGTCAAAAATTACCCGCAGTCGCCTGTCGGGTTTACGCCCGGAGCGCGGCACCCAATTGGTTGCTGGTTTGCTGTATGAAATCAGGACTAAGCAAACAAAGGCTGGCGATACTATGGCGTTCCTCACGCTCGATGATCGCAGTGCCCGCTTTGAACTGTCATTGTCTGCTCGGGATTATGAAAGGTACCGGGAACAGCTACAGCCCGATTCGATCATTATCGCCGAGTGCACTGTCAGCGTAGATGATTATAATGACGGCTTGCGCGGCCGCGCCAAGCAGCTGATGAGTTTGCTCGAGGCTCGCAAACGCTTCGCGAAACGCCTCGCAGTCCGGCTGCGGTCCGAGGAGCTGATGCCGGCTTTTTGCGACCACCTTGCTTCGATTCTTCGCCCTCATTGTCGGGCAATACAGGCTGAATCGAATCTGCCAAGCACTCCGATGGCATCAAAAAGCTCAGGCTCAACGTCCGGAGATAGTTGGCCTGATCCCGGCTGTCGGGTCATCATTGACTATCAGCGCGCCAATTCCAGAGGGTGTATAATACTTGGCCCAGACTGGTTCGTCTCGCCGACTGACGAATTGCTCCAGAATTTACGAAGAGAGTTTGGAAAAGACAGAATCGAACTGGCTTACAGTCAGAACATCAATTTGAATTAGATTGGATGATTGCGTCAGCCGATGCCAGCCCCGGATGCCCAAGCTTGCATCTTCGAGCAATTCTAGCGGAATACCCATGGACCCGAATTACTTAGATTTTGAACAACCAATCGCGGAATTGGAGGCAAAGATCCGAGAGCTGCGTCTTGTCGGCACAGACAATGACCTCAATATCAGCGAAGAAATCCAGAATTTGCAGGATAAAAGCACCAAGCTGACTGAAAAGATCTATGCAAATCTGAGTCCATGGCAGATTTCGCAGGTAGCGAGACACCCACTGCGACCTTATACCCTGGATTTTATCGAGCACATATTTACAGAATTCGATGAACTGCACGGAGACCGGTTATTTGCCGACGATCTTGCAATTATCGGAGGCCTTGCCAGGCTTGATGGCCGACCGGTCATGGTTATCGGTCACCAAAAAGGTAGGGGCACTAAGGAAAAAGTACGCCACAACTTTGGCATGCCCAGACCAGAAGGTTACCGCAAGGCTAGGCGCCTAATTAAACTTGCGGAACAGTATCAGCTTCCGGTGCTGAGTTTCATCGACACGCCGGGGGCTTACCCCGGCATGGATTCGGAAGAGCGCGGGATCAATGAAGCGATCGCCGAGAATATGGCGATGATGTCAAGAGTGAGGACACCCTTGATCGCGACGGTTACAGGGGAGGCAAACTCTGGTGGCGCAATCGCCATTGGCATTGCCGACCAGCTGAATATGCTGCAGTACTCCACCTATACAGTCATCACCCCGGAGGGCTGCGCAACCATCTTGTGGAAATCTGCTGACCATGCAGCGGCGGCTGCCGAAGCCATGGGGGTGACCTCCGAGCGCCTGATCGAGCTTGGTATAGTCGATCAGACAATTCCTGAGCCTCTCGGTGGCTCCCATCGTGATGTTGCAGCAACCAGTGCAAACATCAAACAGGCACTGTTGCAACAGCTAGACAGGCTGCAGGCGATGGACCTAGACGCACTGGTCAGCCGTCGCTACGAACGTCTGATGAGCTATGGAATCAGTAGCTAAGTCAAGCCCGGGATTAGTTGCCCGGAACGGGCAGCACAATGAGTGACCTGGTCGTAAAACTCCTTGCGGAATTGAGCCGAAAAAGTGCACCGGGACGTTACGTTGTCGCACTCAGTGGCGGGCTGGACTCAACCGTTCTGCTTCATGCTTTAGCGAGTTTGCGTGATGCGGATTCACTTAGCGCCGAGCTTGCAGCCGTTCACATCAATCATCAACTCTCTGATATGGGCATGGAATGGCAGGCTTTCTGCGCTGAGATTTGCCAGCAGTGGCAGGTGCCGTTGACAACCCGTGAGGTTTCTGTCCGTGCCGACGGTTCTCTGGAAGCGGCGGCCAGAGCAGCGAGATATGGCGCCTTTCGTGAATTGGTTCAAAGCGGTGACTCACTGCTACTTGCTCACCACCTGGATGATCAGATCGAAACTTCCCTCTATCGGCTTTTGCGGGGGGCGGGGCCGCAGGGGCTCTCAGGGATTCCGAGGGTGCGCAGCCTGGGGAAAGCCACTTTATGGCGGCCGCTGCTTGATTTTACGCGTGCTGAGCTACACACCTACGCGATCGTCAAACGCCTGCAATGGAGAGAAGATGAATCAAATCAGGATGACCGGCACGACCGGAATTTCTTGAGGCATCATATTTTCCCGGTTCTGGAAGATCGCTGGCCAGACTATCGCGCGAGCTGGCATAAAAGCCTTAGCCTGATAGTGGAAAGCAACGCGCTTCAAAGAGACCTCGCTGATCAGGATCTTCTCTCAGGGCTTTCGCCGCGGGGCGGCTTGTTTATGGTTCATCTCGAACAGCTGGATCCGGCCCGTCAGCGAAATGTCATACGTCGCTGGGCAAAGAAGCTGGGGCTTCAGGCCTTGGGCTGGCGAATTACCCATCAGCTGGTTGATGAATTTCTGCCTGCTTCGGAGTCGGGCTCGAGTTACGACATCACCGATTGTCTGCTGTATCGCCATGATGGCGAATTATTTGCTGTCCGCAAAGGAGTTGCCGATGCGCCCGATCCGATCATATTTGATGCCGGTGACCGGTCAGTGGAAATGAGGCCGGGAAACGGGGCGCTCTTGATTTCCTCGATGAGCGGTAACGGGATAAGCAAGCGACTGCAGAAATTTACGGTACGCTATCGCACCGGGGGAGAAAACTTAAAACTGCCAGGGCGGCCGACTAAATCCCTGAAAGATCTGTTGCATGAGGCCGGCGTGCCTCCCTGGCAGCGACAGCGTGTGCCGCTCATTTATGCCGAGACAGAGTTAGTGTGTGTGCCTGGCATTGGGGTGGCAGAGAGCCATCAGGCTGAGCCGGGCGATTCGGGCCTACATATCCAATGGCAAGAGCCACAGCAAGTTATCACTCTGGAGCAGCCACTGGAATCGAGAGCTGAATAAGCGTCGAGAGCTTTGCCAGCAACCGGGCTTCACTGAATCCAGATTGAGCTTGGTGTGGCATTCTGGTAGGGTGTAATTCCATCTGAGTGAGGTCGTGCCAGCGACTCACTTCATCTGGGTGGGGTCTCCATGACACGATATATCTTTATTACCGGCGGTGTTGTTTCTTCCCTTGGCAAAGGCATCACCTCCGCATCTCTCGCGGCTATTCTCGAGGCCCGGGGGCTTAACATCACTCTGCTGAAGCTAGATCCGTACATCAATGTGGACCCGGGCACGATGAGTCCGTTTCAGCACGGAGAAGTCTTTGTCACGGAAGATGGCGCAGAGACTGATCTGGATCTCGGGCACTATGAGCGCTTCAGTCGGGCCACCATGTCGCAGAAAAATAACTTCACGACAGGCCGAATTTATGAATCAGTGCTCAAGCGGGAGCGTCGCGGAGATTATCTCGGCGCAACGATACAGGTTATTCCTCACATTACGGATGAAATCAAACGTAGGGTCGTGGAGGGCGCTGAAGAAGTCGATGTAGCGCTGGTGGAAATTGGCGGCACAGTTGGGGATATCGAATCGCAGCCTTTTCTTGAAGCGGTCCGTCAGCTGCGTGTGGAGCTGGGCTCAGAGCGCGCGCTGTTCCTGCATCTCACCTTGGTGCCGTACATCAGTACTGCAGGCGAAACCAAGACCAAGCCAACTCAGCACTCGGTCAAGGAGCTACGGTCAATCGGTATCCAGCCGGACATCCTGGTCTGTCGCTCAGAGCTTGAAATTGACGAATCTTCAAGGCACAAGATTGCTCTGTTTACCAATGTCGATTCTCCATCGGTGATAAGCCTGCCAGATACAGAATCCATCTATCGCGTGCCTTCAATCTTAGGTGCGGCTGGGCTTGATGACATAGTTGTGAAAAAGTTACATCTGGACTGCGCGAAAGCAGATTTTTCAGAGTGGGACAGGGTCGTTGATGCCCAGCTAAATCCGGAGAGGGTCGTCAAGCTTGCGATGGTTGGTAAATATATGGAGCTTCTTGATGCCTACAAGTCGCTCAATGAGGCGATCCTGCATGCGGGCATTCAGACTCGCACCAGGGTAGAGATCAGCTACATTGATTCGACAGAAGTCATGGGAAAAGGCGTTGGGCTTCTGGCCGGTCACGACGCCATTCTTATTCCGGGAGGGTTTGGTGAACGCGGATTTGAAGGCAAGATTCTGGCCACACAGTATGCCAGAGAGCACAAGATTCCTTTTCTCGGAATTTGTTTGGGATTGCAGGCAGCGGTGGTCGAGTATGCTAGACATATGGCCGGATTGGACAAAGCTAACAGCACGGAATTTGAGCAAGACTGCGAGCATCCGGTGATTGCTCTAATCAGCGAGTGGACCACTGCAACAGGTACCACGGAAGTCAGGGACGAGAATTCCGATTTGGGGGGAACCATGCGCCTAGGAGGGCAAAAATGCCTGTTGGAAACCGACTCAACGACTCACCGATGTTATCGGCAGAACGAAATAGTTGAGCGACACCGCCATCGCTACGAGTTCAACAACGATTATCTCAAGGTGCTGTCGGATGCTGGCCTGAAGCTCGTTGGGAAATCGGCGGATGGTATGTTGGTGGAAGTGGTTGAGGTGCCAGATCACCCCTGGTTCGTAGGCTGTCAATTCCACCCTGAATTCACCTCTACGCCCCGCGAGGGACATCCTCTGTTCAGCGGCTTTATTGAGGCTGCTGTCGTCTATAATTCGCATCAGTCCGGTAAGGAGGCTACTGCGGTGGACGGCGTTGCGGCAGAATCTGCCAGTGCCTGAGCGTCACCGGACCCATGACTGATTGCTGCGCATGAACACTCAACAAATATCCATTGGCGACGTTCCTGTCGGGAACGACCTGCCATTTGTGCTGTTCGGTGGGCTCAACGTTCTCGAATCGAGAGAACTCAGCCTAGAAGCGGCGGTCTACTTTCAGCAGGTTTCGCAGAAGCTCGGGATCCCTCTCGTTTTCAAGGCATCTTTTGATAAAGCCAACCGGTCATCGCTGCATTCTTATCGTGGCCCGGGTCTGGAAACCGGGCTGCAGTGGCTGGAGGAGATCAAATCGGGCCTCGGTCTTCCGGTGATCACTGATGTCCACGAGCCGCATCAGGCTGCTTTGGCGGCAGAGGTAGCGGATGTGATTCAACTGCCGGCGTTTTTATCTCGTCAGACCGATCTTGTTGAGGCGATGGCAAAAACCGGCGCTGCGATAAACATCAAAAAAGCCCAATTCCTTGCGCCTGCTGAAATGTCTCATATTCTGGAGAAATTTGAGCAAGCCGGAAATGCAAGACTGATGCTATGCGAGCGAGGCAGCAGTTTCGGTTACAACAACCTGGTTGTGGATATGCTGGGTTTCCAGACGCTAAAGCGCTTTGGGTATCCAGTCCTGTTTGATGTGACCCACGCGCTGCAGCAGCCCGGGGCGCTCGGCCACGGGGCTGGCGGGCGCCGAGAACAGGTTACCAACCTGGCCAAGGCGGGCCTTTCCCAGGGGCTTGCCGGTTTGTTTCTCGAGGCGCATCCCGATCCGGATCAGGCTAAATGTGATGGCCCGTGTGCGCTACCTCTGGACGCATTGGAACCTTTTCTAAGCCAGATGAAAGCACTGGATGAATTGATTAAAGCTCAGCCTGAGCTGGTAACCCGATAGCAGAAAAATTCTGCAAAAACTCTATAAGGTATTAAAATGTCAGAAATTGTCTCTATTCTTGCTAGAGAAATACTGGATTCGCGCGGTAACCCGACTATAGAAGCAGACGTGGTGCTGGCCAGTGGTGCCCAAGGGAGTGCCTGTGCGCCGTCAGGGGCCTCAACCGGTTCCAGAGAAGCGTTGGAATTGCGAGACAAGGATCCACAGCGCTACTCCGGTAAAGGCGTGCAAGCCGCGGTAATGCACGTCAATACTCAGATTCAGGATGCCCTTCGGGGGCACGAAGTCAGCGACCAGGCGGGTCTGGATCAGGTGATGCTCGACCTTGACGGCACAGAAAACAAATCAGTGCTGGGCGCGAATGCCATTCTGGCCGTCTCGCTGGCGGCAGCAAAAGCCGCAGCTGCCGAAGCAGGAATGCCACTTTTCGCATACCTGGGCCAAATCAACCGCGAGGATCAATTTTCGCTGCCAGTCCCCATGATGAATATTGTCAATGGTGGCGAGCATGCCGACAATAACGTGGATATTCAGGAATTCATGATCCAGCCCACCGGAGCGCCGAGTTTTCGGGAGGCGCTTCGATACGGCGCTGAAATCTTTCACGCGTTGAAATCAGTTCTGCAGCAACAGGGGCTCAGTACAGCCGTAGGAGATGAAGGTGGCTTTGCCCCTGATCTGCCTTCGAATGCAGCCGCGTTGGATGCCATCTTACTTGCGGTAGATAAAGCCGGTTTTCGCATTAGTGAGGATATTCATCTGGCGCTCGACTGTGCGGCGTCAGAATTTTATTCATGCGGTAAGTATGTACTCAAAGGTGAGGGGAAAAGCTACAGTTCGGATGAGTTTGTGGAGTATCTTGCGCAGCTGACAAACAACTATCCGATTTTGTCCATTGAGGACGGCATGGATGAATCAGATTGGCAAGGATGGGCTAAATTATCTGCCAAACTAGGCGATAAGGTTCAGCTAGTGGGGGATGACTTATTCGTGACCAACACGAAAATCCTCAAACGCGGTATCGAGGAAGGAGTGGCTAACTCTATTCTGATCAAATTCAATCAGATAGGTTCGCTTAGTGAGACTTTAGAGGCGATTAATCTGGCAAAAACGGCCGGTTACACTGCTGTGATATCCCACCGTTCCGGCGAGACTGCTGATACGACAATTGCCGACCTTGCTGTGGCGACCGCAGCGGGTCAGATTAAAACCGGCTCGCTGTGCCGTTCTGACCGCGTGGCCAAATATAACCGGCTGTTGAAAATTGAAGAAATGCTAGGAACCTCAGCTCAATACAATGGAATCGGCGAATTCGCCCAGTTCAAGGTGACTTCATAACGACCATGAAACTTCTGCTTGCCACATTGGGTCTATTGATTCTGGTTCTGCAATATCAGCTCTGGGTGGGCGACGGCAGCGTGCGTGCGCTGAATCTTCTGGAGCGATCCCTCGAGCACCAGCGCCAGATCAATGCAGATCTGCAGGCGAGAAACCGCCTACTTGAGATTGAAGTGCTTGATCTGAAAACCGGTCTTGAGGCGGTGGAAGAAAGGGCGCGTTCCGAACTGGGCATGATAGGCAGTGATGAAACGTTCGTTCTTGTTATCGAGCAGGCGGAAGGCGCGAGGTAGGTGCTTAATTCCGGTAACCTCGATCCAACGTCCTGAATAGCGAATGGCGATCTGGGCTATAGTGCCAGCGGCGGGGGTCGGCAAGCGAATGGGGACTGAGATCCCTAAGCAATATTTGTCGATCTGCGGAAAAACGGTGCTGCACCATACCCTAGAACGCCTAGGGCGCGTCAGGGCGCTTTCCGGAGTGGTCCTTGTATTGCACCCAGATGATGAAACGCCATTTTCTGCAGGAATTCCCCAGAATTTGCCCTTCAGGATAGCGCGTGGGGGTAATGAGCGCTGTCATTCTGTGCTCAATGCCTTGAAGATTTTGGAACCAGAGCTGGGATCTGATGACTGGGTTTTGGTGCATGATGCTGCCCGGCCCTGCTTGAGGCCTTCAGAGGTAGACAAACTGATTGAGGCGGTTGGCAAGCATGACGTGGGCGGTGTGCTTGCAGCACCAGTCGCTGATACATTGAAGCGGGCCAATAATGAAGGTGAGGTTGCCGGAACCGTCGATCGAACAGCTCTATACCGAGCGCTGACGCCTCAGCTATTTCGCTTTCATATCCTAAACCGTGCTTTGCAACTCGCTGCTGATCAAAACAGGGTCGTAACAGATGATTCTGCCGCCATTGAGTGTCTTGGGTTGTCTCCTCTCATCGTTCCGGGTAGCACAGATAACATCAAGATCACCCAAGAATCCGACCTTTTACTCGCAGAGGTCATCATGCAACAACAAAATTCGCTGGGGGCAGAAAGCCCATGAGCGCAGACAGATTTCGAATTGGTCATGGGTTTGACGTGCACCGGTTTAGTGAAAAATTTGACCCTGACAAGCCGCTGATGCTCGGTGGCCTCAAGATTGAAGAGCCGCGAAGCCTTCTCGCTCACTCGGACGGCGATGTTGTGCTGCACGCAGTTTGCGACGCTATCCTTGGCGCGATCGGTGAGGGCGATATCGGCCAGCATTTTCCGGATACGGACGAGGCATTTGCCAATGTGGCCAGTAGCCTGCTTCTGAAACAGGTTCTTGCGCGTGCCTCAGGTAATGGCTGGTTTCCGGTGAATGTAGATATCACAGTGATTGCTCAGAGACCAAAACTCGCGCCCTACAGAGAGGCGATGCGTGAGCGGCTGGCGGATCAGATGGGACTGAAGGCTTCGGAGGTTAATGTTAAAGCTACCACCACTGAGGGGCTCGGATTCATCGGGCGTGAGGAAGGTATCGCCTGCCACTGTGTTACCTTGCTGAGTTCAGCTATCTAGCATGAGCGGGGAGGAATCGTTTCTGCCCCTTGAGTCCCAAGCCTACGCGCTGGGCAGGCCAGAGCACAGGGCCAGAATCAAACAGTATAATGACGATTTTGTCGTCACTGAGACGTTGGGATTTGAGCCCAGCGGTTATGGCGAACACCTGATGTTCCTAGTTGAAAAATCAGGTCAGTCCACGAGAGAGGCTGCACAAAAGATATCCCGAATTCTGGCCATCGATGAGCGGGATGTCGGCTATTCGGGCATGAAGGACCGGAGGGCTCGGACCCGCCAGTGGTACAGCGCCCGGGTTGAAAAGCTGAAGGAGGGTGCCTCTGCGCGCTTCGAGCAGGCGGGTCTTGACATACTGAGGATGGAGCGTAATTACCGGAAGCTGCGGATCGGCTCGCACAAATCAAATCAGTTCCGTCTCATGCTCAGAAGCTTCTCTGGCTGTGCGCAGGACTTTGCACGCAGATTGCAGCTTCTCGAAGCATCCGGAGTGCCCAACTACTTTGGCAGCCAGCGTTTTGGTCGTGAGTTAAGTAACCTCCCGGAAGCATTGGCCATGCTTCGGCGGCCGGTGGGACAGAGTCGGACCACGCATAAACATCGCGAATCGCGCTCAATTCTCTTCTCAGCGGCAAGAGCCTATGTTTTTAATCAGCTGCTCTCTCGTCGGATTCGCTGCGACCGCTGGTCAACCTATGTCAAGGGTGACGTGTTGAATCTGGACAAAACCAAGCGCTTTTTTACTGTGGCAGTTGATTCCTGGAATCAAGACCTGGTTGATCGGTTGGCGAGTCTGGATATCCACCCTACGGGACTGCTGCCCGGTAAGCTAGGGAGCAACAATAGGTATGTAACTCGTGAGATTGCGGCCGATATGGAAAGTGCAGTATGCAAAGAATTTGCGGAAATTGTGCATGGCTTGGCCCGGTGGGGAATAGAGGAGGGGCGTCGCCCCTTGCGCTTCAGAATGGAAGGGCTCGATTGCCATTGGCTGGATTCAGAAACCTTGGAGCTCTCATTCAGCCTGCCGACGGGGGCCTATGCGACCAGCTTGCTCCGAGAACTGTGTCAGGTAGAGGATTTTTCTGGTGCTCATCACTCACACCTTTGAGTAGATAGGATACTGAGTTGTATGCAGAATCTAAGCGGGATCGGCATGACGTCGCAGCGGACTCGGGAGAGACTGCTCGGTCGGTTGATGGATCAAGGCATTCAGAGTATGGAGGTGCTCGACATTATGCGTTCGACTCCTCGCCATATTTTTTTGGATGAAGCGCTATCGCATCGGGCTTATGAAGATGTGGCACTGCCTATCGGGCACAATCAAACAATCTCGCAGCCTTACGTGGTTGCCCGCATGAGCGAGGCGATAGTGAAAACGGGCACCATGAACAGAGTGCTTGAGATCGGAACCGGCTGCGGATACCAGACTGCGGTCATTTCTCAGCTCGCTAATAAGGTCTTCACAGTTGAGCGAATCAAGGCGCTGTCTGAGCGCGCCAAGAAAAATCTGCGGATCCTTGGATTGCGCAATATAGAATTCAAGCATGATGATGGGAGTCTGGGCTGGGCTGATCGCGCGCCATTTGACGCCATCATCACCACCGCGGCGCCCCGCCAGGTGCCCGTAGAGTTGCTGTCGCAGCTAGCTGATGGTGGTCGTTTGATCATACCCGTTGGCGGAGAAGACTATCAGGAGCTTAAGCTGATTCGCCGAGAGGGCTCACAATTTACTGAGCAAATATTGGATGAAGTCCGCTTCGTGCCCTTGCTGATGGGGCAGGTGCAATCCTAAACTGATCCGAATACTTTGATGTCGTAGAAAACAGTGTCTGACTTCATGCCCAACCCTGGCCGTCGCCGGCGCGAGTTTCTTTCTCTGTTCGGGAAGGGCTGTGCCATGGGTTTGGGGGATTCGGTGCCCGGAGTTTCTGGTGGCACTATTGCGGTAGTCACCCGCATTTATGAAGAGCTCATCTTCAGCCTTCGCCGGCTTGACGTCACCTTCTTGAGCTTGCTCGTGCAACTCAAACTGGTTGAGTCATGGCGTCACGTTAACGGCAGCTTTCTTCTGATTTTAGCGCTAGGCATGCTGTCGGGCCTGCTGCTCTCTGCAAATTCAGTGCTCTACTTGCTCAATAACCAATTTGAAGCGCTGATGGCTTTTTTCTTCGGGCTGATTCTCGCTTCCGTGGCGCTGTTGTCCCGCGAGATCCCTGCGGTGCGTTGGCAATTTCTTGCGGCAGCACTTGGTGGCAGCCTGCTAACCGCGCTGATCGGTTCGCTGGAGCCTGTGGGCGCGTCAGAGCTGCATCCTGCTTACCTGTTTTTTTGCGGACTCGTCGCCGTCAGCGCGATGATTCTGCCCGGCCTGTCAGGTGCTTTCATTCTGATTCTGCTGGGCGCTTATGACACCATGTTGATCGCGCTGACTAACTTTTGTTGGCTGCGCATGGGCGTGTTCCTTGCCGGATGCTTCGCGGGTTTGCTGTTATTCAGCCGTTTGCTGTCACTCTTACTGCGCGCTCATCGCGCGGTTTGTTTCAGCGCTATTTGCGGGATGTTACTGGGCTCTCTGCCGCTCCTCTGGCCCTGGAGGGCAGCAAGCCCGGTGGATTCCGTCGCCGAGAATACCGCCTTGGCGCTAAAAGCGGCTCCTGTTTGGCCGCTAACCTTCTCTGAAATGACTGGGGATGATCCTCGATTGCTTACGGTTGCACTCAGCTTCCTTTTGGGGGCAGCCCTGGTTCTGATGCTTAGCCGGTTGGCATCGCAAAAGCCCGAGGCAAGGAAACCCGATCCGGTTGCCGAATCATGAACAAAGCGCCCCCGCAAACCTGTCGGCGACTCAGTCCGGTAACGCAAAGAGCGTTGACTATGCTTATGTCGCTCATTCTGGCTGGCTGCAATTCGCATCAGGCGCCGGTGTCAGAGCAGAGTCAGCGACTTGAGAGGACTGCTCCGATGATCTTGAGCAGTAACAGCAGCGGCGACAGGCAGTTGGTTGAAACGTCGCGCCCGAGCCGGGTGCCTTCCGTCGAAACGCGTCCCGAAATTGTCACCAGCGTCAGGGAAGCCCTGTCCGATGCCGTGGTCTCTCGGGCAGCGCCGCAGCAGGCCTCAGTTGTGGGCCGACAGCCAATTACGTCGAGCAGAGCCTTGCGTGGGCCGATTGCTGAAGGGTCGCCGGCACCGGTTGAAACAGCATCTGCTTCTGACTTCAATCTCGTGACCACGCCGGTATCGCATCTGGTGAGCGTTGGGGACACGCTGTTTTCGATTGCGTTTCAATATGATATGGACTTCAAAAGTTTGGCTCTGGCAAACGGGCTGAATCCTCCTTACACCATTTTCGTCGGCCAGCAGCTGCAGCTGAAGGCGGCACCTTCAATCGCCGACGCTGCAGTGCAGGCTGTAGGTGAAGGGATTAACTCAGCGATCAATGCAGTACCGGTTGGCGGTGAATCTTCCAGTTCACCGAGGCAGCCTGACGCTGAGCTCGATACCGGGCAGTTGCGCTGGTCGTGGCCCCATCAGGGACAGATAACAACGCCTTTTCAACCACAGCGCACCAAAGGGGTCGACATCTCTGGCGCAGTCGGCGACCCGGTTCTTGCTGCAGCGAGCGGAGACGTGGTGTATTCCGGCAGGGATGTCCAGGGATCGGGCAACCTGATCATTATCAGGCACTCTGATCGCTACCTGAGTGCCTATGCTCACAACAGCGTCATGCTGGTATCTGAGGGTCGTCGGGTGATAGCGGGGGAGAAAATCGCGGAACTTGGCGTGAACCTTCAAGGTATGCCGATGCTGCACTTTGAGATCCGGCAGGAGGGCGAGCCTATCGATCCTTCGCTGCTCCTTCCAGGTCGACCGGTTCCGCAGTTTGCCCGATAAGGAAGGAAAGCATGGTGGACTCAAAGAGGGCTGATGAGGCGCGTCAGCTAGCGCTCAGGGCAGGTCTAGCGCTCCAGATACTGGAGCTTGTTGGGTGTATCAGCCCACTGTTCTGCCTCGGGTAGCTGTTCTTTCTTTTCTGTCAGGTTTGGCCAGACTTCCGCAAGTTCCGCGTTCAGTTTCAGATACTCTTGCTGGTCCTCAGGGAGCTCATCTTCGGCATAAATGGCGTCAACCGGACATTCAGGTTCGCAAAGTGCGCAGTCAATGCATTCATCTGGATGAATCACCAGAAAGTTAGGGCCTTCATAAAAGCAATCAACCGGACACACTTCGACACAGTCCGTGTGTTTGCAAAGTATACAGTTATCTCCAACGACGAATGTCATGATTCGACCTACCCCTAATCTAAGCTCTATATGTCAGTCTCGGTATTGATAAGACCGGCGGTCTGAAGTGATGTGGGTCTGACTCCCCGTCCCAACTGGGTCGCAATTCTAGCAGCATTTTATCGGGTTTTCCCAAGCGATATTTACTGCGAGAGGCGCTTCTTCAGATCATAGAGAATGGCAAGCGCCTCTTTGGCTGAAATTTCGTCGGGATCAATTTTTTCGAGGAAATCCAGTGCCGGATGGGCTTGTGTCTTGAAAAGTTCGGTTTGCAGCGGTGGGGTTTCGACTCCCGCCGGATCTCGGATAACACTGCCCGGTTGGGAGTCATTCCGCTCCAGCTCGTCAAGTTTCTGACGAGCAGATTGAATAACCGGTATCGGGATCCCCGCCAGCTGTGCAACTTGCAGACCATAGCTTTGATTGGCCGGCCCGGCTTTGACGCTGTGCAAGAATACGATGCCGCTGTCATGCTCTGCAGCGTCGAGGTGAACATTACTGATGTTGGTCAAACGGTCAGCCAGTGTCGTGAGTTCGAAATAATGGGTCGCAAATAAGGTATAGGCCTGAAGTTTCTCTGCGACAAAGATCGCCGCTGACCAAGCGAGTGACAACCCGTCAAAAGTACTCGTGCCTCGGCCGATTTCGTCCATCAGCACTAGGCTACTGGCAGTGGCGTTGTGGAGAATATTTGCTGTCTCGGTCATTTCAACCATAAATGTTGATCTGCCCCCAGCAAGGTCGTCCGAAGAGCCGATGCGGGTGAATATTCGGTCCACGGGCCCGATGGTGGCTGCCCGGGCGGGGACAAAGCTGCCGCACAGCGCGAGCAGAACGATGAGGGCAGTCTGGCGCATGTAGGTCGACTTACCTCCCATATTTGGACCGGTAATGATGAGCATCTTTTGCTTTTCATCCAGTTCGGTGTCATTGGCAACAAAGCTGTCCTCGGACACGGCTTCTACGACTGGATGGCGCCCTTCAGTGATAGCAATACCGGATGAAGAGGTTAGTTCAGGTCGGCAATAGTTCAGCGTGCAGGCTCGCTCAGCCAGGCTTTGCAATACATCCAAACTCGCAATGGCCTCCGCGCTCTTGATCATCGCTGAGAGCGCTTCTGCCAAGGACGCAAGCAGTTCGTCATACAGCGCTCTTTCCCGGGCCAGCGCCTTGCTGTTGGCGCTGAGAACCTTGTCTTCGAATTCTTTCAGCTCCGGTGTAATAAACCGTTCGGCATTTTTTAGAGTCTGTCGTCTGATGTAATCTTGCGGAAATTCGACAGAGGACTGCCCTTTGCTGACTTCGATGTAATAGCCGTGAACGCGGTTATAGCCAACTTTAAGCGTGCTTATTCCCGTGCGCCCTTTTTCTCTCAGTTCCAGATCGATCAGATACTGTCCGGCGTTGCTGCTGAGATTTCGTAATTCGTCGAGGTCCGCGTCGTAGCCGGAAGCGATGACGCCGCCATCCCGGATAACAACCGGTGGATTTTCCTCCAGTGCTCGGGTCAACAGAGTCTGTTGTTCAGGAAATTCTGCTATCTGTGTGGCGAGGTCCTGTAGCTCGTCGCTCTCGCTATTGTTGAGTAAAGTCTGCAGTTCAGGCAATAGCGCTAAGCTGTCTCTGAGCTTGGCCAGATCGCGTGGCCGTGCAGTTCTCAGGCCAAGACGTGCCAGTATGCGTTCCATGTCTCCGACACCGCGTAAAATCGCAACGCAGGATTCAAAGCGGTAGTTCTGCCGGAGTGCCGCAATCACATTCTGTCGCTTGCTCAGTTCGTCATGATTTCTGAGTGGGCGGTTCAGCCAGCGCCCCAGCAGCCTGCTGCCCATCGTCGTGGCGCATGTATCAAGAACCGACAACAGAGTGTTGTTGGTGCCGCCAGACAAATTGGTGTCAATCTCGAGGTTGCGCCGACTGGCTGCGTCGAGGATGACGCAATCGCCAGGTTGCTCGACTTGAATTCCCTGCAGATGTGGTAACTCTGAGCGCTGGGTTTCCTTCGCATACTGAAACAGACACCCTGCCGCCTGCACAGCTAGGTGCAGGGCTTCGCAGGAATACGGGGTCAGATCTTTGACTCCGAATTGTGCGCTCAGCAGTCGTTTGGCATTCGCTTCATCAAATTCCCATATCGGGCGCTGTCGAAGGGCAGGGTGCTGGACGAGCTGATGGAGAACCCGGGCATTATCCGCCACCAGCACTTCTGCCGGCTTAGTACGCTCGATTTCTGTGAGTAGCGCGCCGCTTCCAGAGACCTCGCTGAAAACGAATCGACCACTACTGATATTGAGGGTGGCAAGGCCGTAGGATGCCTCCGCCCGTTCCGCATGGGCGGTGCTGATTGCCATCAAGCAGTTGTCCTTGCGCTCATCTAAGAGTGCCTCATCACTGACAGTGCCGGGGGTAATCACGCGCACTACCTCGCGGGCAACGGGGCCTTTGCTGGCCGCCGGGTCACCCACCTGCTCACAGATGGCAACAGAGACGCCGGCCTCAACCAGTTTAGCCAGATAGCGATCAGCGGCATGGAACGGAATGCCGCACATGGGTATCGGCTCGCCGGCTGACTTGCCTCTTGCCGTCAGCGTGATGCCGAGCAGATCAGAAGCGGATTTCGCATCGTCGAAGAACAGCTCATAGAAATCTCCCATACGGTAGAACAGCAGTTCATCGGGGTGTTGCGCCTTGATGCGCAGGAACTGCTGCATCATCGGGGTATGTGCGGATTTTTCAGCCAAGGATGGTTTTACGGTCGAGTAAAAGCGGAATGATCTAGTCTCTCAGGACTTGCATTTTACACAGATAATGTCCGTAGTATGAGCGATTCTTGTCGATTTTGGTGATCGGGATAAAGCAGCTATGATGTTGCCATGGACGAGGCTGGCAACATTGAAATCAATCGCAGGGTGAAGGCGCTCTCTGATCATCTCCTCAAAGCCAATCTGGTCATGGTGACGGCAGAATCTTGCACCGGAGGGGGAATTGCTCAGGCGATAACGGCGCTGGCAGGCAGTTCAAGGTGGTTTGACAGTGGCTTTGTGACTTACTCAAACGAAGCCAAGCAAACTATGCTTGATGTGCCTGCGGTGTTTTTCGAGCCGGATGGCCCGGGTGCGGTCAGCGAGGAGGCGGTCCGCGCTATGGTGATGGGAGCGCTCCGCAAAAGCGGAGCGGATTTGGCGGTAGCGGTTAGCGGGGTTGCCGGTCCGGGAGGCGGTAGCGTGAGCAAGCCCGTTGGTACCGTCTGGATTGCCTGGCAGCTGGGCGCTGATGCCCGGGCTCGCCATTTTTTATTCAGCGGTGACCGGGAAGCCGTTCGTCGAGCGACCATAATTGAAGCACTGTCGGGCCTGCTGGCCTACTTCTCTCCCGAACTCTAAAGGAATTCCTGTTTCGGCCAATATACTGGTTGTATATACAGTTAAATACTGTTTTAATTTCCACTGTCTGTTTATACAGTGTTACGCCGGCTCTCGAAGGCTTACTGCTTATCGGATTCACGGCTTTGATTAAGCGCATCGGGTCGGTTGAGCGGGAAACGTTCAGAGAGTCTCCCGCCAGACAGGCTTATGGCGGAAAATTTAGCAGGTAGTTGGGGACAAACTACTCTTTAGTGCTCAGGTAGCTGGGCAATCAGGAAGCCTGCTGTGCCTCTGGGCGTTGCGAGAGCCGGTTGACGTTCGGCCCGCCACTCGCGCCAGATTGGGCGGCAGGTTTGGGAACAACTAGATTACTCACGGAACCAGGCATCAGTTGTAAGTTAACTACAAGGAAACAACTATGATTGAAGATAACGGCAATAAAGAAAAAGCACTTTCCGCTGCGCTGGCACAGATCGAGCGGCAGTTCGGAAAAGGTTCCATGATGCGCCTTGGTGATACCGAGCGAGTAGCCATTCCGGCGATTTCTACCGGATCACTGGGTCTGGACATTGCGCTGGGAATAGGTGGGCTGCCCCGTGGGCGGATTGTCGAAATTTACGGTCCGGAGTCCTCCGGGAAAACGACTCTGACTCTGCAGGTGATCGCCGAGGCCCAAAAGGCGGGTGGTACCTGTGCATTCATTGATGCAGAGCATGCACTAGACCCAATCTACGCGGATAATCTCGGGGTGGATGTCGAAAACTTGCTGGTCAGTCAGCCTGATACGGGTGAGCAGGCCCTGGAAATCTGCGACATGGTGGTACGCTCCGGAGCGGTAGATGTTGTTGTCGTCGACTCAGTGGCGGCACTGACCCCCAAAGCGGAGATTGAGGGCGACATGGGTGACAGCCACATGGGACTGCAGGCGAGGCTGATGTCACAGGCACTGAGAAAGATGACCGCAAACATCAAGAATTCCAATACTCTGGTGATCTTCATCAATCAGATTCGTATGAAGATTGGTGTCATGTTCGGTTCTCCTGAAACGACGACTGGTGGTAATGCACTCAAGTTCTACTCTTCGGTCCGCCTCGATATTCGCCGTATTGGTTCAATCAAAGAAGGCGATGAAGTGGTGGGGAATGAAACGCGGGTTAAGGTGGTTAAGAACAAGGTAGCGCCGCCATTTCGCCAGACAGAATTCCAGATTATGTATGGTCAAGGGATTCATCACCTCGGTGAAGTAATTGATCTTGGCGTTCGACTGAACTTGATAGATAAATCGGGAGCCTGGTATGCCTATCAAGGTGAGAAGATCGGGCAGGGCAAAAAGAACGTTTGCCTGTATCTCGAAGAAAATCCGGCGATTGCTCAGGAAATTGAAGCGTCAATCCGCGCCGAGCTGTTGGAAGAAGAGAGCGAAGCAGATGCTATTTCTGCCAGTGAGGACGTCGTTATTCTCGCTGATGCGAAAAGTAAATCCGCCACCTAAGCGGCAGGTTTAGGGCTCTGGATGTGATGGAAAACATCGATACCGCAGATGTCCCCGTTCTCCGGCGGGCCGCCATGGATTGCTTGGCCCGCCGGGAACACTCCCTGCATGAACTCAAAACTAAACTCATTAGAAAATTCCCTGATTTAAGCCCTACGCTGGTGCTGGCCGCGCTGTCACGCTTGACGGCAGATGGTTTGCAGTCTGACGAGCGCTATACCGAGTCGCGGATCCGCTACCGTCTGGAACGAGGCTTTGGATACCACCATATTCGCAACGACCTGATCAGTAAGGGCGTAGATCCCTATCTAGTAGATCAGATGCTTCATCCAGATGACGACTGCTGGTTACTCAAAGCGCGTGAATTGATCGAGAAGAAGTTGTTTCCTACAGCAGATGCTCCCTATCGGGTTCTCGTATTTGCCGGTCCCGAGCACAAAAAACTCGCACGTTTCCTTGAAGCAAGAGGGTTTTCACAACGTGATATCAGGGTTGCCCTGGACGCCGTAATCGCACCTTGATTTCAGAGATTCCTTTGGCTGGTTTGTCTTTCGCCCGTGTCGTTCGCTGCGGCTGGATCAGGAGCGCGGTTTTGTAAGCTTCGGTTGCCCTGCTCTAATTCCCGTCGATTTTACCGGCCTTCTCAGATCGTGAGACAATAACTAATCGCCTGATGCACGCTTGGCATCAGAAGTGCAAGCATGCGGTGCCGCCGACAATAGCAGTTCTTGGAAGGTGATCCGGGATTTTTCCGAAGCCCTCATGGCGCCAGACTGTCTTGCCAGAGATGAAACCGCGTGAGCGATTAACTGTCCGATCAGTATGGAAAATCTATGAAACTCATTAAACCTTTTCGCGGGTTACGCCCAACTAACGAGCTGGCAGCCGATATCGCCTCCCACCCTTATGATGTGCTCAATCGAGAAGAGGCTGTTGCTTTAGCGCACGGGAACCCTCTGAGCTTCCTGCATGTCAACAAACCGGAAATTGATGTGGCGCCCGAGGTAAGTCCCTATGACCCCAGCGTCTATGCGAAAGGACGTGAAAACCTCGACAACCTAGTGCAGAAGGGGGCACTGGTTCGGGATCACAAAGAGACGCTGTACGTGTATCGGCAAATCATGGATGAGCACATTCAAACCGGGATTGTGGCCGTCGCTTCAGTGGATGCATATGAAGCCGATTTGATTAAAAAGCATGAATTCACGCGTCCGGACAAAGAGGATGACCGTGTCCGTCATATGGATGCGTTGGGGGCGCAGGTAGGGCCCGTCTTCGTGACCTACGAGGCCCAGGCACAGGTTGACGCACTGGTGGCGGAGATTGTGCTAATGGATCCAGACTATGATTTTCAGGCTGAAGACAAGACCCATCATACCTTTTGGTCAATTCAGGATGAGAGGTGCATTTCCGCCCTCGAGGCCGCGATAAATGATCTGGATTGTCTGTATGTGGCTGATGGTCATCACCGCTCAGCGGCCGCGTCCCGGGTTCGCAACCTGCACCGGGACAGAAACCCTGAGCATTCAGGAGAGGAATCCTATAATTTTTTTCTGGTCGTGCTCTTTCCTCATGACCAGATGCAAATACTGGATTACAACCGGATCGTTAAAGATTTTGGCGACAAATCAGCGCAGGCGTTTCTGACCGAATTGGGCGCTAATTTCGTGATCAAGCCGGTGGGAAGTGCCGGTAAGGCAAAACCGCTATCACCTCAGCAATTCGGACTCTATCTGGAAAATCAATGGTACCACCTTGTGCTCAATGATCTCGGGAGATCCCGGGTTAACGAAGGCGATCCGGTAGATTCGCTGGACGTCAGTATCCTGCAGCAGACCATGCTCGGGCCCATTCTGGGAATTCATGACCAGAGAACCGACAAACGGATTGATTTTGTGGGAGGAATTCGCGGTCTCGAAGAGCTGGAGAAGAGGGTGGATTCCGGAAATTGGCAGGCAGCTATCGCGCTGTATCCCACGTCTATTGAAAGTCTGATGTCCGTCGCTGATGCCGGTGAAGTGATGCCGCCAAAATCTACGTGGTTCGAGCCCAAGCTAAAAAGCGGGCTCATCGTTCACGTGCTGGATTGAGACTGGTTGGCGCTGTGTAGAGCGCCGGCATGCCGAGCAGAGTACTGCGGATAAGCCCCAGGACGACAGGTGAGCCAAACGCAGCCTGCTGGTGACAGCAGGCTGCTATGACGAGCGCCTAGGCAACGCTGCGTGTGTCTTCGTTGATGTCGATCAGCTTGCCAGATCCGTCTCCTATCGGAATCTGTTTCGGCTTCATGGCTTCGGGGATTTCCCTGATTAAATCGATATGCAGCAGCCCGTGGTCTAATCGGGCGCCGGTCACTTCGATATGATCGGCCAATTGGAAACGCCGCTCGAAATTGCGTGCAGCGATTCCACGATGCAGATAGTTATGCTCCAGCCCGTCATTATCGCGACGGCCTTTCACGGTGAGCGTTCTTTGTTCGGTTTGTATATCCAGTTCCTCGTTAGTGAAGCCGGCCACTGCCATGGTTATCCGGTACTTATCCTGTTCCAGCAGTTCAATGTTGTAGGGCGGGTAGGTTTGTGTACTGCTGTCGCTACGACTCACAGTTTCCAATAGCGTTGAGAGGTGATCAAAACCTACAGTAGAGCGGTAGAGTGGTGCGAAATCCAATTTTCTCATGACATATCCTCATGGTTAGGCCCTGACGGCCAGTTAAGCAATATGAATTTAGTTGTCCACCGAACGGTCGGACTCATAACGCGGGCTCTTCTGAGCCCCGCTTAGTACGTAGGTGGGGGTTATACAGCAGGATTCAAGCTTCGATTGGCTCCCTTGCGCTTCTGTCGGTAGATTAGAAAATGACAGAATCGACCCAGGTCAAGCGTGCTCGGGCGGCCTGCAAGTAGAAGGGTACGCGAGTTCCTAGTGAGCCTGAATTCCAGCAGCAGTCTGAGCAGGGGTATCCGCTGACGCTCAGCGGTCGCGGATATCGATCCAGTAAGATGACTCCGGCCCGATATAATCCGCGCTGGGTCGTATGATCCGATTGTTGGCTCGCTGCTCTTTGACATGCGCTGCCCAGCCGGTGAGTCTGGACATAACAAATATCGGGGTAAAAAGTTTGGTCGGGATGCCCATGAAATGGTAGGCGGATGCATGAAAGAAGTCTGCGTTGCAAAACAGGCGTTTCTCACGCCACATGACTTCCTCACAGCGCACGGAAACTGGATACAGCACCGTATCACCTACCGAATCCGCGAGCTTTTCCGCCCATTGCTTGATGATCACATTACGAGGGTCTGATTCCCGGTAGATTGCATGGCCAAAACCCATGATTTTTTCTTTGCGCGCTAACATCCCCAGAATGGCTTCCTCAGCTTCGTCAGGCGATTGCCAGGTCTGGATCATTTCCATGGCGGCTTCGTTGGCGCCTCCATGGAGTGGGCCCCTCAGGCTACCTATGGCACCTGCGATACAGCTGTGTAGGTCAGACAGCGTTGATGCGCAGACCCTCGCGGTAAAGGTCGAGGCATTGAATTCATGCTCTGCATAGAGGATTAAAGAAGTATTCATCACCTGACTGAACAGTTCTGAAGGTCGCTGGCCGGACAGCATGTGTAAAAAATGCGCGCCGATCGTCGGATCGTCCAACTCGGTCTTTATCCGCCTCCCATGATGAGAAAAACTGAACCAATAACAGATAATTGAGGGCAGAATCGCAAGCAGTCTCTCAATGGCTTCGTCCTGTTGCTCGAAATCCGTTTCGGTTTCCAGATTCCCGAGCACTGAGCAGCCGGTGCGCATGACATCCATGGGATGTGAGCTAGCCGGCAGACGTTCCAGGACGTCCTTTAACGCCTCAGGTAACCATCGGTTTTGAATAATTTTGGCCCGGTACTCTCCCAGTTCTCTCTGATTCGGTAAATGGCCTCGTAGCAGCAGGAATGCAACTTCTTCGAAACTGGCGTTATCAGCCAGAACGCTGATATCAAATCCTCGGTAGGTTAATCCGGTACCCGACTTGCCCACTGTGCACAGCGCGGTTTCTCCGGCTACATGGCCACGAAGGCCTGCCCCGCCAAGTTTCTCTTCTACCATCGATCACTCCATTAATAGAATCGTTAACGTTTACTTCTTAAACGATTGAATTAATTAGTCTAATCCTCAAACAGCTTGTCCAGTTTTTGTTCGTAGGCATGATAGCCCAAAACGTCATAAAGTTGGTCCCGGGTCTGCATGCCCGGAACGACTGACACCTGATCCCCATTGGTGGCTATCGCCTCATAGACCTCTTCAGCCGCTTTGCTCATTGCTCTGAAGGCGCTCAGTGGGTACAGCACCATGGCAACACCTGCCCTACCCAAGATCTCGCAGTTGAACAGGGGCGTTTTTCCGAATTCGGTAATATTGGCCAGTATCGGGACATCTAGAGCGTTGGCAAACTGCTGGTATTGCTCAATTTCCAGGATCGCCTCTGGAAATATGGCGTCAGCACCCGATTCAGCGCAGGCGATTGCACGCTCGATCGCCGCATCGACGCCTTCAACGGCCAGTGCGTCTGTCCTGGCCATGATGACAAAATCGTCGTCCTGTTTTGCATCTGCCGCCGCTTTGACGCGGTCTACCATCTCCGCCTGGCTGACAATTGATTTGTTTGGCCGATGGCCACAGCGTTTTTGGGATACCTGGTCTTCAATGTGGACCGCTGCAGCGCCTGCCTTTTCCATCGCCGTGATAGTTCGCGCGATATTAAAGGCGCCGCCCCATCCTGTATCGATATCCACGAGCAGCGGGAGCTGACTGGCATTGCTGATGCGTTCCACATCAGCAATCACGTCATTGAGGCTGGTGATGCCCAAGTCGGGCAGTCCATACGACGCGTTGGCGACTCCACCGCCGCTCAGATAGATGGCCTGATGACCGGCTTTTTCCGCCTGCATGGCGCAGTAGGCGTTAATGGTGCCTACGATCTGAAGTGGGTGGTTGGCTTCGAGTGCAAGCCTGAAGCGCTTGCCGGCGCTCATGTTGGTCATAGCCTTTCCTTAGTAACAACGCCTTTTTATCTGATTTAATGAAAAAATCCAAACCCAGTATGACTGACACACCGCGTGGATCATTAGCCTACGGCGCTGGCGCATCTAACATCCTTAAGTCCGAAATGCAGTCATAACGTGTAGTCGGCTACCATGATCAGCAGGCCTATCAGCCGTGAGCGGCCATGTGCTGGATCACACCGGGCTTGCGGCTCTCAACTTTGGAGATCGTGTAGTTGTATTTTGTTGCACTCGGATCG
>Ga0163109_10000363_pt1 | contig 36844 bp, 22 predicted proteins | sample CRUFie1St13metaG_FD_108704 | JGI IMG/M metagenome (GOLD analysis project Ga0163109, IMG submission 108704) | Marine microbial communities from the Costa Rica Dome - CRUD Field 142mm St13 metaG | ecosystem: Environmental > Aquatic > Marine > Oceanic > Photic zone | place: Costa Rica: the Eastern...
CCAGTCCTTCAACGTGAGTGAGCACCTGGCTCGTCTGCGCGAGGGAAGCAACGTTCTGGCCATCCACGGGTTGAATCGACAGCTCACCAGTTCGGATTTTCTGATCGATGCCATACTGGAGGCTGGGGTGATGGAATCGGGCAAGGTGGCCGAGGGTGCCATCCGCTATCAGGGGCCCATTGCCATCGATGAGGTTAAGAACATTCGCGCGCGCAGCCTGCAGAAGGGCCGTTGGAGCGCCCTGGGTGCGGGCGTGTTCTATCCCGGTCGATTGCTCCCTGGCCTGCACTTCACCGAGATCATGTATCATCCGCCTGGAGGTGATACGTTTGAATTCGTGGAATTGAGCAACCTGGGTCCGGTGGCCCTGGATCTCACACGCTATCAAATTCGCGGAGTGGGCTACACCTTTGCTGTCGGCGCCACTATTCCACCAGGTGCTTCCTGGGTTCTGGCCTCCAACCAACGCCCCGGTGATTTCCAGCGCCGCTATCCAGACATCCCCCTGTATGACACCTTTTCCGGAAGCCTATCCAATGGCGGTGAATCCCTGGTGCTGGAAGATGCCTCCGGTGCGATGGTCACCGGGGTGCGGTTTGGAGATGACGGTGCCTGGCCGTCCTCGGCCGATGGAGACGGCCACAGCTTGGAACGAGTCGATGCCCAAGGGCCCGATAACCTCCCTGCCAGTTGGCAGGCCAGTGATCAACCCGGTGGCAGCCCTGGTCGTTTTGATCCTGTCTCGCGTGCCTCCGGTCTGGCGATCAGCGAAATCATGGCGGACAACCAGAGCCAGGCAGATGCCTCCGGGCAGTTTCCCGATTGGGTGGAACTGGAAAACAGGGGGACAACTCCCATCTCGCTGGCCGGCTATCGCTTACGCGATGACTCCAATGCCCCCGACTTCGTGTTCACGCAAGGCACCCTGCAACCTGGGCAGCGTCAGGTTCTTTACCAACGTGACCAAGGCCTTTCAGGCATGGAGAAAGAAGGCCTTGCCTTTGGTCTCGACCGCGATGGGGACACCCTTATCTTGATCGATCCCCAGGGCCATGGCATCGATGCGGTGACCTTTGGTAGCCAGTGGAGCGACCACTCGCTCAGTCGGGATGACGACGGTAAATGGACCCTGGGGCTGCCCACCCCCGGGGCCGCACACCAATCCGCTCCCGTGGCCGAACCGTCTTTCTTGCGATTCAATGAGATCATGGCCAACCCCCTGCCGGGTGAGCCAGACTGGCTGGAATGGGTCAACAGCCATCCCAACTTGCCGTTGGCCCTCGAGGGCCTTCACCTCCGGCTCAATCAGGCCATGGTGGCCCTGCCTCCACATAGTTTTCTGGGCCCACAACAGGTGTGCCTCATGGAAGCCGATGGTTCACCTAACCCTTCAACCCTGGGGGTGCGTCTGCCGGCAGTCGGTGCCGACCTCGAGTTGCTTGATATGCGGGGGCAGGTGATCGATCAGCTCACTTACGGGCTTCAGGAGGAGGGTTATTCCTTCGGGCGCCTGCCACACGCAACCGGTGGCTTTCAATCCCTGGGTCTGCAGGCCAGCCCCGGGCAGCCCAACTACCTCTGGCAGGGTCCTCAGCTGCAATTGCATGAAGTCATGGCCCGCCATCAAAGGGGCGTCTATCCCGGCATGGAAGGCACCCCCGACTGGATCGAACTCCACAACCCGACCAACGCACGCGTGGACCTGGGAGGGGTGCAGATCGATGTGGATGGCGATCGATGGGCCTTACCCGAAGGTGCCTTCATCGAGGCAGGTGCCTACCGCGTCCTGTGGTTGGACGGGGAAGATCTGGTGGAGCGCAGCGGCTTCGAAGGCTGGGTCCTTCCTCGAGCCCTGCCTGGGCAGGGAGCTACCTTGGAGTTATTACACCCCGACGGTCGACTTCTGGACCGACTCACCTACGGTATCCAGCTCCCGGATCAGAGCATTGGCCGAGTGGGAGGCCAGTGGGCTCTGTTATCTCGTCCCACTCCAGGACAATCCAATGCATCGGCTGCCTACCTGGGTTCTCCCGTGAGCCTGCGTCTCAACGAATGGCAGGGTGGGGCAGGGGCTGACTGGCTGGAACTCTATCACCCCGGACCCCAGCCCGTGGCCCTTGCGGGGCTGAGCCTTACCGACGATCTTTCCCTCGCTGGCCGCAGCAAGCATCCCATCGCTGCCTTGAGTTTCATTGGCCCGCGTTCCTGGGTCCTGTTTCAGGCAGATGAACAAACACAGGCAGGCGCCGATCACCTGGCTTTCCGTCTCTCGGCGCAGGGAGAAAACCTGGGTCTTTACGATACGAAGGGTGCACCGATCGATCAGCTTGCGCTGGCATCCACGCCGTTGGAAGGCGGCTCCTCTGGGCGATTTCCCGATGGAGAGACCCGTGTCGTCTCCTTCCTGGGGGAGGCCGCTTCCCCTGATCAACCCAATGCCAGGCAGGTTGAAGGTCTACGCATGGAGGAAGTGTTCACCTGGCCGCAGGAGCCCTTCGAGATGGCGGTGGAAGTGTTCAATGCCCGAGATCGGGCCATCGATCTTTCAGGCTGGTCGGTGGGCATCGCCTCCGGATCCTTGGATGCCTATCGTCTCCCTGCCAACACCGTGGTGCCAGCCAAAGCCCGCCACGTCCTGCATCAGGTCCGATGGAACCCCGGTGCCGATGCACCGACTCTGCCCGGTTCATGGGGGTGGGGCGAGCGCCTCTACCTCTCCGAGCGTGATGCGCAGGACCAACTCACCGGTCAGCGCCTATCGCTTGCCATGCAGCCTACCGCTCCCAGCCAGTCCTGGGGCCGATGGATCGCAGAGGACGGTCAGGAGCATCTGGCCCCCTTGAGCGAACCCACCTTCGGGGCCTCCACTCAAGGCTCACTGGCCAGTTTCCGCAACGGCAAGGGCGCCCCCAACACCGGGCCCTGGCTCGGCGCCCTTGGTATCACTGAGGTCATGACTCCGGCTCGCTTGAGCTCGCAGGCCTTTGGCCAAGGCAATCCGGTGCACGACCTGGCCTATGTTGAACTGGTCAACCGCAGTGATCAGACAGTGGCCCTCTCACGGGCACAGGATCGTAGCCAAAGCTGGCGAGTCACCGGAGGCATCCGGATGACCTTTGAAGGAGATCTTTCCCTGGCCCCCGGGCAGGCCTTGTTGCTGGTGTCCTTTGACCCACGCGAGGCCACCGCTCGGTGGCAGCAGTTTCAGCGCATCTGGCAACTCCCCGCTGGTGCCCTGCTGGTAGGCCCCTATCGGGGACGGCTGGCCGACCGAGGGGAGACGGTGCGTCTGGAAACCCTCGTGCCCGTGGTGGATCCCAGCCAGCCCGATCAGCAGCGCCTAGCATGGATGACGGCCGATGCGGTGGAGGACACTTCCGGGAGCTCGCTGCCCGACACTTCCTGGGGATCCCTCAATCGGCTGGCACTCGAACTTCCTGGCGAAGATCACCTGCAGTGGATTGTGGCCGAGCCCACTCCGGGGTGGCACGGCCGTGCTCGCTCCATCCTTCAGGGAGTGCTTTGGTCCAGTCGGTTCATCACCCTGCAACTAGCCACCGAACTCGATCAGGCCCTCCTCATCGAATACACCGATCGGCTGGAAAGCTCCAACTGGTGGGAGCTGAGTCGGCTCACCGGCAACGGAGAGATGATGCAGGTCATCGATACCGATCCTTCGCCGCTCCATCGCTTCTATCGCGTGCGGACTCCCTGAGCTCTGCGAAGACAGGTCATCGGCCCGCCCCACGGTCTCTAATCCGCGGCGGCGGCGGGCTCGGGCCGAAAAGAGAACGATCTGTTTTGAGAATGACATAGCAAACACGATACCGACTAAATGGATGTGCCGTGCCTGTTGCATCTGGGATGCCAAATGTGAGAAATAGGTGCTCCAGGGGTGCCCGATACGGTTGGTAAATCTAATGTTAACAATGGATTAAAAAAGATGAGATTTTTCACTGTAGCCTCTTCACAAAAAACCGGAAAAGCCGAGAGCGTGCAGCGATTGTTAGCGTGGGGTGTATAAAAGGGAGTGAACAAATTAGGATAATTGAAATCAAATCCGAAAAAGGCTCAAGAAACAACGCGGCATCAGGAGTTTGGATAAATGGGTAAAAACCCTTGATGGTTTGTCGAATTTCCTGTCGGTAACTCATGGGGCTTCACGAAGTATTAGTCCATTGGGCATGATGGGAATCCAGGTACCGTTTTTTTGGATGAGATAAGCGGTAAGGGTATCGCCTTTCTTGGGAAGGGGGACGTGCCCTTGGAGACCGGGCAGGGGCGGGAGGCGCAAAAAGGGTTGCCAGGCCTCGATCACCAGGGTGCCGTTGGGCTGCTTCGCCCTTGGTGCAGGTGGTGACCTGAAGCGTCAGGGCGTAGATGCGATCGCGATGGAGGCCCCAGGCCGTTTCAATTTTGGACCAACGAGTCTTGGAGCGGATGGTTAGCACCTTGCCTTCAATGATGCTGGTGGTCTGTTCTTCCAGTTGCTCCGGGCTCTTGGGCGCCAAGGCCGCCTGCAGAGGCAGCCCCTGAAGGAAGGCCCACATCGGTTGCGCGATCAGGAGCCCCAGACAGAGGACCCCTGGCCAGGCAATCCACGGTTTTGTGGCCCGGTGCATGATTTTATTGTTTGGGCCTGGTCTTCTGCGGGCGAGGCCCATCTTCGGCCTCAGAAGGTCTGATTTGGACAGGCAGGGATTCAAGCCTGGGGCTTTCTATCTGTGAGAGTCGTTTTCCGGCACTTTTTGGCTTGTCATTGTGGCAGCGGTTGGTAGTTTCTACCTCCCTATTTATGAAGAGTGACATTCATCCTGAAAGCTACCGCCCCGTTGTTTTCAAAGATTCCGCTTCGGGATTCAGTTTTTTGAGCAAGTCCTGCGCCCGCACCACCCAGACTGTTAAATGGGAAGATGGGCAAGATTACCCGTTGGTCATCCTGGGCATCAGCAGTGCCTCGCATCCTTTTTACACCGGTCAACAGGTGTTTGTTGACACCGCAGGCCGCGTGGACAAGTTCCAGCAGCGTCTGGCCAAGACCAAGGAGGCTAAGGAAAAAGCAGCCGCCTTCAAGAAGCGCAAGCGCTAGCATCGATTTTCTGCATCGCCCGCAGCAGGCCCGAAGAGGTTCTTCTGCGGGCGTTTTGCATCCATCATGGATCTTCACCCTTTCATTGATCGCTTCAAGAAACGCCTGGCCGAAGTGGAATCGGCCCTGGGGGATCCGTCTGTTTTCAATAACCCGCAAAAATCCCAGGAACTTTCGAGGGAATACAATCGGTTGAAGTCACTGGTCGTTCAGGGCGATGCTTTCCTCAAGATGGAAGAAGAGATTCGAGACAACCAAGAGCTGTTGGAGCTGGAGCCGGCTGATTCAGAAATGGCTCTTATGGCCAAGCAAGACCTGGTGGGCTTGAAGGCTCAGCTTGCTGAGCTGGAGGTCAAGCTTCAGATGGGGATCGTGCCTCCAGACCCTACCGACAGTCGCGACACCATTGTGGAAATCCGGGCGGGAGCTGGAGGTTCGGAGTCGGCCCTGTTTGCGGCGGATCTGTTTCGCATGTTCAGCCGTTACTCCGAAGATCAGCGCTGGAAGCTCGAAGTGATGGATACCAGTCATTCGGATCTGGGGGGCTATAAGGAAATTACCTTCAGCATCAAGGGTGATGATGTGTTCAAGCGTCTAAAGTATGAGAGCGGGGTGCATCGGGTGCAGCGCGTGCCCGTGACCGAAACCCAGGGCCGGGTGCATACCAGCACGTGTACGGTCGCTGTGTTGCCTGAGGCGGAGGAGGTCGATGTCGACATCAAACCCGATGACATCGTGGTATCGGTGTGTCGTGCTTCCGGGCCGGGAGGGCAGGGGGTGAATACGACCGACTCGGCGGTTCAGATCCAGCACAAGCCCAGTGGCCTGATCGTGCGTTGTGCCGATGGTCGCTCACAGCAGCAGAACAAGATTCAGGCAATGACCGTGCTGCGCTCACGACTTCTGGAAAGGAAGATTGCCGAAGAGCACGCTAAGTATGCTGCTCAGCGCAAGGCTCAGGTCGGTACCGGGGAGCGCAATGAGCGGATTCGCACCTACAATTTTCCCCAGAACCGGATCACTGATCATCGCATCGAGCTGACTCTCTACAATCTGCCTGCACTCATGGAAGGCGACTTGGATACTGTGATCGAGCCGCTGATGCAGGACGACTTGGCCACCAAACTCAAGGAGATGAATCTGTGAGCCATCCGATCGAGGGATTGATCTTTGATTGTGACGGGACCTTGATCAACTCCATGCCCGTGCACTGGCTGGCCTGGCAGGAGGTGACTCAGCGACATGGGATCGACTTCCCGGAAGATCGCTTCTACAGCCTGGGAGGGGTGCCTTCCTGGCAGATTATCCAAATGCTTAGTGAAGAGCAGGGAGTGACACTGGATGCCCACGCCGTGGCTCGAGAAAAGGAGGAGGCCTTCTTCCCGCACATGCATCGGGTAGAACCGATGACGGCAGTCATCGATATCGTCAAGGCCCATCACGGGAAGTTGCCCATGGCGGTGGCGACTGGAGGGGTCAAGCCCATCATCCCCGACCTGCTGCGTCAGCTGGACCTCCTGGATTACTTTGAAACGATGGTGACCAGTGAGGATGTGACTCACCAGAAACCGGCACCGGATATTTTTCTGGAGGCTGCCCGGCGTATCGGGGTGGATCCGCAGCGGTGCCGGGCTTACGAAGACACCGATCTCGGCATGCAGGCCATCCGCGCCGCGGGCATGGAGGCGGTGGATGTTCGTCTGATGGACTAAAATGGGCTTCATCAGCGACTGCGGCTGGAGCGCTGCCTGGCGGATTTTCCCTCAGACTCCAGGTACCAAGACGTCTCTTGCTGGCTTTTGCCGGTAATCGTTAGAAGATCACTTCTGGTCTGAACGTGCCGCTTTGGACGCCTTGGAAGCAGTGTGGTCGGCAGTGGCTGCCGTGGGCTTGCGAAAGGAGATAGGAAATTCGATCCACACGTAACGGAACATGAGAGTGCGCAGGGCTGCGGTCAGCGGGATGGCCAGAACCCCACCAATGATGCCTCCCATGAGGGTGGTGCCAATCATGATCGCGATGATGACGGTCAGGGGATGCATCCCCACGCGATCTCCAATGATGCGCGGGGAAATCACCAGGCCTTCAGCCATCTGCACCAGCACGAAGACGCCTAAGGTGAGGGCTGGATGCACCCACCCTGGGTTTTCTACCATCGAAATGATCAGTGCCGGCACAATGCTGAGCATGACCCCCAGGTAGGGGACAATCCCCAGGATGCCCGCTACAAACCCCAGTAGCACTGCGTAGCTTAAGCCAATGAGCCAGAAGCCAATCATCAGCAGGCCGCCCACGCACATGGCCACCAGCACCTGACCTCGGAAGAAGACGATCAGCGCGTCGTTGATGGAGTGAAGGACAAAGACGATTTCTTCCTTGATCCAAGACTCGTGTACCGGCACGTAGCGGGTCCAGTTGTGCTGGATACCTTTTTTTTCGGCTAGAAAATAAAAGACGTAAACCGGCACCAGAGCAAACCCGGCCAGCATGCCAAACATGGAGGCCACGTTTTCGATCTTGGATTTGAGCCACTCGCCCAACCCGATCACACCTCGCCAGAGGGCATTGGCCACATCACCGATCTGATCGGCATTCAGCGCAATGCCATTTTCCTCCGATGGGCTGGCCTGGGCTGTGGGAGCGTTGGCCTCAGGGGCGGATCCCGTTTCAGAAGGGTTGGGGCCATTGCCGGCTGCGGTTTGAGAAGTATTGTTTGGCGGGCCGTCCTGAGGCGTGGCTTCGGGGGAGGGTGTGAGCCAATCCAAGATGCCTTGAAACTGATTGGGCACATATTGTTGGAAAGGATGTTCTTGACTGAAGGTGAGGTATTTGTCGACGGCCTTCTGGCGAATTTGCGGAATGCTTTCCCCCAGTTTTTTAGTATCCTTGATTAGGCTCGGGACAAACGCCGCAAAAAATGCGATCTGCAGAAAGAGTGCCATGGCGAAGACCACCACGATAGCCCAGGTGCGGCCCAAGCGCCGCTTTTCCAACCAACCCACCACCGGATCTAGCAAGTAGGCGATGATGCCGGCGACCGCCAGAGGAAGGAGCACTGAGGAGAGTTGATTGGCCAACCAGCCTAAGCCTGCAAAAAAGGCGCCCAACAACCCGATTATGATGGCGATGGCCAGACCGCTGAGGGCGGTCCACAGCAAGGTCGCTTGTTTGGGAGTGGGGCCAGGAAAGGGCATGGTTCCTCAGGGTAGGGGGGGCAGTTTGGCCGGGCCAGACCTCCGACCCAACTTGCGCGACTTAGATGCCGCCGACCGCACCGCATCCATCACCGTGGCACGCAGGGCACCTTTCTCCAGGGCGTGGAGACCTTCGATGGTGGTGCCACCGGGGCTGGCCACCATGTCTTTTAGAATGCCAGGGTGCAGCCCCGTCTCCTGAACCATGCGTGCTCCACCCAGCACCGTCTGGGCGGCGAGCTTGGTTGCCAGATCCCGTGAAAGGCCCGCAGCCACCGCACCATCACTCAGCGCTTCGATGAATTGGTAAACATAAGCCGGTCCACTACCACTTAAACCGGTGACCGCATCCATCATTTTTTCGGTGACCACATCAGCGGTTCCTACCGCTGACATGAGCGCAAGGGACTGCTTTCGATCCTCATCGGTGGCAAATTCACCCAGGCAAAGTGCCGAGGCAGAGCTTTCCACCATCGCCGGTGTATTGGGCATAACTCGAATGACACGCCCTCCAGCTGGCAAGTAAAAGGCTAGTTGCTCGGTGGAAACACCCGCAACGATTGAAATCAGGCATTGGGATTCCCGCCAGTAGGCGTGGATGGATTGCAGGGCCTCGACATAGCGATCGGGTTTGACGGCCAGAAACACGATATCGGCAAAGCTGGCGACTTCATGATTGTGTTCGGTGGTCTTGCCGCAGGTGAAGGATGCAAAATCATCCCTGGAAGCGGCGTAGGGATCGCTGGCCATCAGCTGATCGGGGCTGATTTGCTCCTTGCGGACGAACCCTCCAGCCAGAGCAGAGGCCATTTTACCTGCTCCAATGAACCCTATATTCAGTTTCTCACTCATAAACGTCGGCCGCCTGCAGGGTGATTTGCTAGCTGCCAGGCAAAGTTTGGTATGAGTTTACCAAATGTAAGCTCCAAAGGAATGATAAAATCCGGGGAGAATACTGCGTTGAGGAGGCATGCCTTCTGGCTGTTCGAATCAGGTCCGCGTTGACAATGGACGGCCTCTTGTAGCAGGATCACCCCTTGATTTACCGGAATTTCAAGGACTCAACCAATTAAGAACGCTGTGGCTGCGAAAGACGACTACTTGATGGATACTCTCATTGACATGGGCCTGATTACTCAGGAACAGGTTGATGAGGCGAGTGGGGAGGTAACCGACACCAATGGTATCATTGACTTGCTGGTGGCCAAAGGAGAGCTTTTTGACGAGAGCGTGACCATGGCCAAGGCGACACAGGCTGGGCTGGAGATGGTCGAGTTGGAAGCCATGCAGCTGGATGATTCGGTGATCTCTGCGGTTCCTCGAAACATTGTCAAGCGCTTCAATGCGGTTCCAATTTTTGCGAGTGATGACAGCGTCACCATGGCCATGTCCGACCCGACCGATCTGGAAGCGGTCGACGGCCTTCAGGTTGCCCTTGGAAGGCAGGTCGATATTCAAGTGGCTTCTGAAAAGGAGATTCAGAATGCCATCAAACGCTATTACGGCGGGCGCGAAAACAAGGACGACTCCGTCAGTAAGATGATTCAGGACATCACCGAGGGCGAAGTGGAGATTGCCTCCATGGGAGCCTTGGAAGCCGATGCCGGTGTGACCGTCGACGCAGATGCCCCCATCATCAAGCTGGTCAATCAAATCATTATTGATGCTTACCGCTCGCGCGCCTCGGATATTCATTTGGAGCCCATGCAGCACTCTTTCCGGGTGCGTTACCGCATTGATGGTGTCTGTCATGTGGTCAAAAGTCCTCCCAAAAGTTTGCAGGGTACGGTCATCGCTCGTCTCAAGATCGATTCCAACATGTCCATTTCTGAGAAGCGTATCCCCCAGGATGGTCGTATTCAGTGTGATGTGGGGGACAAGGTGATTGATTTGCGTGTTTCCTCTGTGCCCACGACTCATGGTGAAAGCATCGTCATGCGTATTCTGGATAAGGATGGGCTCAAGCTCGGTCTTCCAACGCTGGGGTTCTTCACCGATGATCAGCAGACCTTCGAAAAAGTGATCAGCCTGCCGGATGGTATTTTGCTGGTGACGGGCCCCACCGGTTCTGGAAAGACCACCACACTTTATTCCTGTCTGCACTTCATCAACCGTCCGGACCGCAAGATCATCACAGTGGAGGATCCGGTCGAATATCAGTTGGCCGGGATCAACCAGGTTCAGGTCAACGAAACCGTGGGCTTGACGTTTGCCCATGCGCTGCGTTCCATGCTGCGTCAATCGCCCAACGTGGTCATGCTGGGAGAAATTCGTGACATGGAGACTGCCACCATCGCCATAAACGCGTCCCTGACGGGTCACTTGGTTTTCTCTACCCTTCATACCAATGATGCTCCCAGTGCGGTGACCCGTTTGATTGACATTGGTATCAAACCCTTTCTTGTGGCCTCCTCGACTCGAGCCATGATGGCTCAACGCCTGGTGCGAAAACTCTGTCCCAAGTGCACGGCACCGCACGAATACACCGAAAATCAGCTCCGATCCATTGGGATCGATCCTGCGGCCGTGGAAGAGCCCAACTACCAGAAAGGCAAGGGCTGTAGTCATTGCACGGGCACGGGCCACCGTGGTCGTTTTGGCATTTTTGAGATCTTTGTGGTGGAGGATGAGGCCCGCAAATTGATTTATGACAAGGTTCCTGCCTCGGTTCTCCGTAAGGCTGCGCGAGAAATGGGGATGAAAACTCTCCGTGAGGACGGAGCCAGAAAAGTGACTTCCGGTTTGACCACTGTGGAAGAGGTTGTGCGTGCTACGGCCAATGAATAGCCAACCGACTTGGCCCAAACCATGCTATCAGAAACTCGAAAATAAGCTTGGAAATTGCAATGGCTTGCATTTGAGTTCCATGCCCAACAAGACTTTAGTAATTTAATTCGACCGACCGACATATGTCCTATTCGATGTCAGATTTGTTGCAGTTGATGGTATCCGAGGGTGCCGCCGATTTGCACATCCGTACGGGGATTCCCCCGGCCATTCGCGTTCATGGTACCCTGCACAAGGTCGAAGGGCCTGCCTTGACCCCGGATGATACCGAAGACTTGATGCGGAGTATTTCTTCTGAAGACAACATCCAGCAGGTAAGGGAAAACGGGGGGGCAGACTTTGCTTTCGCCTTCGGGGATGCGGCGCGTTTTCGTGTCAGTGTCTTCAAGGAACGGGGCGACTTTGCCATGGTATTGCGCCAAATCCCCAACACGCTGTTGACCATGGAGCAAATTGGGATTCCACCCAGTGTGAAGGAACTGCTCTACAAACCGCGTGGTCTCGTCCTGGTCACAGGGCCGACAGGTTCGGGTAAAAGTACGACTTTGGCTTCTTTGCTGAACATCATGAACATCGAACGCGATGATGTTCACATGATCACCATTGAGGATCCGATCGAATATTATCATTACCACAAGCAATCGGTGGTGACTCAGCGCGAGGTGCATGTGGATGTGCCGAGTTTTGCAGAAGCGCTGCGTCGAGCCTTACGTCAGGATCCTGATGTGATTCTTGTGGGTGAGATGCGTGATTTGGAAACCATTGAGGCGGCCATCACGGCTGCCGAAACGGGTCACTTGGTGTTTGGAACGCTGCACACCACTGGGGCAGCCAAGACGATTGACCGTCTGGTCAACGCATTCCCGACCAATCAGCAGGAAATGATTCGTATTCAGCTCTCCACGGTGCTGCAGGCGGTGATTTCTCAACTTCTGGTGCCTCGTGCGGACAAGCCAGGTCGTGTAGCTGTGTTTGAGATCATGATCAATACACCATCTATTGCTGCCTTGATCCGCGACAACAAGACCTTCCGTATCAATTCTGACATCCAGACGGGAGCCAAATACGGTATGGTGACGCTGGATGGTTACTTGATTGAAAAGTATGAAGCCGGCATGATTGACGAAGAGCAAGTGATTACCAAATCCCAGGATCCGAATACTGTCATGGGCAAGTTGCAGGAAATTCACGAAGCCAGAGCGGCCGCCGAAGCAGAGGCACAAGGAGGATAATTTTAACTACTTGAATTTGCATGTCTGATACCCTATCTGATCCATTGTTGGGACTGTTGAGAGATCAGCAGATGCTGGATGATCTTCAACTCGAGGAGGTCAGCGAAGCCCTGAACCGTGGTGCGCAGAACGCCATCGCAGCCATCAAGGATCTCGGGTTCATGGATGCCGAAACCATTCTGCAAATTGTTGCCGATTACCTGGGCGCTCCTATTGTTGCCGTGGATCCTTCCATGATCACCGATGAACTCAAGGAGGTTATGAATGCAGAAACCGCCCAGCAGTATCAATGCGTCCCTGTGGGGTTGGAAGATGAAATGCTTCAGGTGGCCTTCGTTGATGCGCTCGATCCCTCCAAAATTGACGAATTGGGATACGTGGTTCCTTACCCCATCCAAGTGATGGTGGCCGATCCCAGCGAGGTTGAAAAAGCCTTGGCGGAAGCCTATGGAGGCGGGATGAATAAGGTGCAGATTGAGAGTGGGATTGCTGAAATTATCAGTCAGATCGACGATGTGGTAGAAGACGTCAATCCCGAGGATTTGGATAATACCGTCGATGCCAGTGCGGTAGATCTTTCTCTGGAAGACGATGACATGCCCATCGTAAAGTTTGTCAATCTGGTGCTGATGCAGGCGGTTCAGGACCGAGCCAGTGATATTCACTTCGAGCCCTTTGAGGATGAGTTCAAGATTCGCTACCGTGTGGATGGCGCTCTTTATGAAATGACGCCCCCCCCACTGCATCTGGCCATGCCAGTGGCATCGCGTCTCAAGATCATGGCCAACTTGGATATTTCTGAAAGGCGACTTCCTCAGGATGGGCGTATTTCATGCAACATCAACGGCCGTCAGGTCGACTTGCGTCTTTCTACTTTGCCAACTCAATTTGGCGAATCGGTGGTGCTGCGTGTCTTGGATCGCTCAGCGGTGAATCTGGGGATTGAGCATCTGGGTTTTCCGGAACCGATCATGGAGTATGTGGAGGAAGTCATCGAGGAGCCGAACGGTATTTTTGTGGTGACGGGTCCCACGGGTTGCGGCAAGACCACGACTCTTTACTCCTGTCTGCGCAGGATCAACAAAACCGGGATCAAGCTTTTGACTGTCGAAGACCCAGTGGAGTTTGATATCGAGGGTATCATGCAGGTGCCCGTGAAGGAATCGGTGGGAATGACCTTTGCCAAAGCCCTGCGTGCCTTCCTTCGTCAAGACCCCGATGTCATCATGGTGGGGGAAATGCGTGATCTTGAGACCTCTCAGATTTCGATTCAAGCATCGTTGACCGGTCACTTGGTGATCAGTACCTTGCACACCAATGACGCTCCAGGGGCCGTCACTCGTTTGGTCGACATGGGAGTAGAGCCATTTTTGATTTCTTCAACCCTCATGGGCGTTTTGGCCCAACGACTGGTACGCACCATTTGCAGTGACTGTAAGACGGGTTTCGAGCCCACCGAGCAACAGCTTGAGCTGTTATCCCTCAAGCCGGAGGATACGGTCGGAAAACAGTTTTTTTACGGTAGCGGTTGTGGAGAGTGCAGTGATACCGGCTACAAGGGCCGCAAAGGCATTTATGAGTTGCTGAAAGTTTCCGAATCGGTTCGCACCTTGATCAATGAGCGGGCGCCCACCGTTGTCATTCGTCAAAAAGCCATTGAAGAGGGAATGATCACTCTCCGGGAGGATGGTTTGCGAGGTATCTTCAATGGTGATTCTTCCATTGAAGAAGTAATGAAATACACCTAAATTTTTCTTCACCTATGGCTAAGTTCGACTACATCGCCCTGGATTCCAAAGGCCAGGAACAAAAGGGAAGCATGGATGCACCCAGCCAGAAGGAGGCTTTGACGCGCCTGGGCCAGATGGGGTTGCACCCGACTAGCGTGGAGGCAGCTGCTGCTCCAGCCAAGGCCAAGGGTAAGTCGAAAGGGAAAGCAAAGGCTTCAGGATCCAAGAAGGGTGGTAAAGGTTCCATTGAGATCCCTCTCCCTAAATGGCTTACTGCGCCCCCCAAAAATCCCAAAGTCAAAGCCAAGGTGCTAACCACTTTTACCCGACAATTGGCCACCCTTGTGGACGCTGGGCTTCCTCTTCTGAGGGGGCTGCGAGTTCTTGGAAAGCAGGAAAAACACAAAGGATTGAAGGCCATTATCGAAGGGTTGGCTGTTTCCATTGAAGGTGGAAGCACTTTTTCGGAAGGTCTGGCTCAATACACAAAAGCCTTCAACAAACTCTACATCAACATGGTCAAGGCCGGTGAGCTGGGTGGTGTGCTTGAAGTGGTGCTCAACCGACTCTCCGAATTCATGGAGAAAGCCGAAAAAATCAAGGGCAAGGTGATTGCGGCCATGTTTTACCCTGCTGCGGTGATGGTGGTTGCCGGCGCCATTCTCCTTTTGCTGATGATTGTGGTCGTCCCCAAATTCAAGCAAATCTTTGCAGACATGCTGGAAGGCAAACCTTTGCCAGGATTTACCCAATTCGTGATGGGCATCAGTGATTATATTAAAGATAAAACAATCATTTTCCCCGAGTGGGCCGGTGGATGGTTTTTTCCTGGCCCCGCTGTTTGGTATCCCATCGCTTTTGTTATTTGTCTCAAAATACTCGCTAGAACCAAGTGGGGTAGTTATTGGCTTGATTTTGCAAAATTAAAAGCGCCTGTGATTGGTCCCTTGGTGAGCAAAGTGGCCATCTCCCGTTTCACGCGAACCTTGGGAACCTTGGTCAGTAGCGGTGTTCCCATTTTGCAGTCTTTGACTATTGTGCGCGAGACGGCTGGAAACCAAGTCGTCAGTCGAGCGGTTTCGGCTGTGCATGAAAGTGTCAAGGAGGGTGAAACCATCACCGTTCCCCTTGAGCAATCCAGAGTGTTTCCACCCATGGTGATCAGTATGATCGACGTGGGTGAGCAGACCGGTGCTCTGCCAGAGATGCTCATGCGCATTGCTGACAACTATGACGAAGAAGTGGACAACGCCGTGGCAGCGCTAACCTCGCTTTTGGAGCCGATCATGATTGTCTTTCTGGCCATCATCGTTGGAAGTATTGTGATCGCTCTCTTCCTACCCCTGATCGCACTCATTGATCAGTTGGGTGGTGCGGGCTGAACCTTCCGCCTGGAGCTTCGCCGCTCACAGCCTTCATCTGCCACTCCTGCAGTGAGATGCATGGGGCCTTTGGTGTCCAATATTGGCATTGACACCCAGTTCCCCCGCCGTGTAAATACATTGTATTGACAATCGGTAATTAGAACCCGTTGAAAACGGCCGTTGCATGGAATTTGATTGGGAAGACACCTCCGCAATTTCAGAGGACTGTTCTTTTGAGACGCGTGATATTGAAGAATCCTTTGAAGATCCTTTTGCACTACGGCTATTGCCCGATTCAGAGCGATTCTCTGCTCAGGCCCGTTACTTCAACTTGGGAAGGTCTGCCTCGGGGGTTGGCTTGTTCAGTGTTTACCGAACAAACGGCAAGCAGTTTCGGGTCATTCTCTCCCGAGAGTTGACAGAAGATGAAGTGTATTTTTATCAGCGACGACTGACACAGATGATTCGCTAAAGTTGGAATAATGGAAACCGCAACCGCCATGCATGCCATCACAAGCTGGGAAGAAGTGCCTGTCTTTGAGGGTGAAGCTTCTGAAGCTGCCTTCTGGGCTGCTCACAGCGTCGATATGCGTCTCATGCAGGATTCGGTGGTCGCTGGCAGCGAATCCTCTGAATCGGTGACCATCACTCTGAGAATGGACCCGAAAATGCTATCAAGAATCAAGCGCCTGGCGCGTTCCAGATATCTGAATTATCAAAGCATGATCAAACAATGGTTGGGAGAGCGTATCGACCAGGAGATGGCCGAAAAAAGGACTCCTGAAACCGTTGTCAGGCAGTGTTGAGTCTCTCCTCTGGAATGTCAAATTGACCATGAAAGTAAAGTTCACCATGAGCATCCAACCACCCGTGGCGCAGCCACGGGGAGCGTGGAATGGGTTTACACTCATTGAGCTTTTGGTGGTTATTTCCGTGATCGGTATCCTTGCTTCCTTGATTGTTGGCGTCTCGGGAGTGGCGACTTCCAAAGCTCGTGTCAGTCAAGTTCAAGCGCTTCTGAACAAGGTGGGAACAGCCATTGACACCTATCATGCGGATTTTGGTTCCTACCCGCCGGATTCTCGTTTTTCCAACGGCTTGTCCAATACTACGACCAATCAGCTGTTTTACGAGTTGACAGGTTCGGTGGCTCAAGCCGATGGGACTTACTTGCCGCAAGGTGGTGGTCAACCCATTCGTGCTCAGGAGCTAAGGCGTCATTTTGGCGTCAAAGGCCTGCAGAATGTCTCCATGAATCAAGCAGAATCCAAGGGCTACCTGACTTTGAGTGATTCCCAGATCGGTCTCCTTTCGGTCGACCCTGAGATAAGGCTGCTGACGGCTCCCATTCCATGGCCGCTCAAGGATTTTCCCAGTGATGCGGTTTACCAGAACGTTTTGGGCCAGAACATCTCCATGGCTTCGCTGCGGCCCATTCAAAGTGCCGACCCCAATCTCAGGCGTCTGAACCCCTGGCACTATCGATCCAGTGGTTTGGACCGGTTCAATCAACAATCGTACGATCTTTGGCTGGACTTACCGGTTGGAACGAAAGTCTACCGTATCAACAATTGGAGTCAGCAGCCCAAAGTCTTTGAAGCGCTCCCTCAACCATGAGGCAGCCTCAACGTGTCAAACTACAGAAGGTCATTTAAAGAAGGATATGAGGAATTTAAACCCAACCCGCCCAGGAGCCGCTCGCTCGGCCTTTACGCTGATCGAGCTTCTTGTCGTGATTGCCATCATCGGAATTCTGGCAGGCATGCTCTTGCCGACTCTTTCCAAAGCCAAGGAGAAAGCCAAAGTGGCCGTTGCGCGTAATGACATCAAGGCCCTTGAAGGAGCCATTAGTCAATACAACGCGACCTACAGTCGGCTACCCTCTTCCAAGGGAGTCCGTGCCAGTCTCAACAATCAGACCAATCCTGATTTCACCTATGGAACCGCCAATGCCTATGAAACCACCCAAGGTCAGGTGTTGGGGAATAAGCTTGGAGCCAATGTGGATGCCTCTGGAGGGGGGGTTGGTAATCGCGGGATTGCCCTTCAAGCCAGTAATGCAGACTTGTTGGCCATTTTGATGGATTGGCCGGCCTACCCGAACGGTGTTCCGACTCAGAACCCGAATCATGTTCAGAATCCTCAGAAAATAGGGTTTCTGGATGGCGTCAAGACCACCGAAAACCGCAATGCCGGTGGGATTGACCCGGATGGTGTGTTTCGAGATCCATGGGGAACCCCTTACATCATCACGCTCGACTTGAACTACGATGGCAAGTGCCGGGATGGTTTTTACAGTAACCCGGCCGTTTCTGGGAAACCAGATTCTCTGGCAGGATTTGGAGGCCTGGTGCCCGTTGGGGGACAGCTTGGCAACCCCTTGGAATTCAATGGAGATGTGATGATCTGGTCTGCCGGGCCAGATATGCAAGTCAACTCGGCCGAGTCGGCAACTGTCGGTTTCAACAAGGATAACGTGCTTAGCTGGGATTGATTTCATGATCCTCATCCACCCAACACCTGCCCGCATTGCTTCCTCTCTGAGGGGCTGCAGGCCCTACACATCTGATCTTGCGGGTGCCTCTGGCGCTTTCTCGCTGATCGAGTTGTTGGTGGTGGTGGCCATTATCGGATTGCTCTCGGCCGTGACGCTCCCCTCCCTCAAAGGTCTCAACAAGTCCAACGTGCTCAAGACGACGCATCGGCAGCTGGTCGATGATTTGACCTTGGCAAGGACCATGGCGATCAACAATCGAAGTACGGTCTATGTGGTTTTTCTGACCCCGGTGATTTCGGATGCGGGTTTGTTGGGGAATCTCCCCCCCACTGAGTTGGAGCGCATTGCCGAACTCATCCCGGGCCAACTGACTGCCTATGCTTTGTATACCACCCGGAAGGCAGGAGATCAGCCGGGTCGTGAAAACCCCAGCTTTGCCACTGATTGGAAGTTTCTTCCCGATGGTGTTTTCTTTGACCCTGAAAAGTTCAACCCCCAGCGCATGAACTTGGCTGACCCGGTTCAGCGATCGTTGCCCTACACCACTGTGGAAAAGTTTTTCATCACCGAAAATCCACAAGTGCCCTTGCCAGTCCTGGGCTTCAACGCTCAAGGGCAACTCATCACTGGCCGTGATGAAGTGATCAGTTTTCGCGAAGGCAGCATTTTCGTGCCTCGGGATGCCAATGGAAACCCTCAAGTCGGTCCCATCGATCTGGTGGATAAATCAGGAGGGGATGTGCACCACGTTCATGTCAACTGGCTGACCGGCCGAGCCAAGGCCATGGTGCCGCAACTGGATTGATGAAGGTCACAGAGCCCATGCGAACAACTTCACAGAGCGCAACTCGCGCTGCAGGTCCCATCAGGGTTGGTCAGGATGGATTCACCATGGTGGAGATTGCTCTTTCGATTGCGATCGTGGCCTTCGCCATGGTGGCCATTATCGGGATCATGCCCACGGGGTTTGAAGCCCAGCGTCTGAATCGGGAAGAGACCATCATCAACCAAGATGGGGCCTACCTCATGGAAACCATTCGAAGTGGAGCTCTTGGGTTGGATTCCCTGACCAATTTCGTCGACTCGATCGTGATCACCAACAACCGAGGTACGCTTCGCAGCATGGGCGTCTCGGAAAATGTGAATGCCAGTGGCTCGGCCATTCCTCTGGTCAACGGGCATTTCATTGTTGGAATGCTGTCCACACCTCACTTGGAACTTCTAGGGCGTGACCGCCAAACAGGAAGTCCCTTTTTCATTACCAACGAGGTGGCGGCCATGATGCGGTCCATCAGTGGTAATGCCGGAGAGCGGTTTCTGGACCCGCAATACAAGGAGAATGCTTTTTCCTACTTGCTGAGCACACGCATCGTGTCTCACCAGTCCTCTCCCACCAATTCATTCGGATCCAACTCCGGTTTGGCTATTTCTACCAATCGGTTTGCCACGGCTGCCAACATCTCCAGCAACCTGTATGACCTCCAACTCACTTTTCGTTGGCCGGTGACAAAGGTTCAAGTCCAGGGGGCACGCAATGAACCCGAAATACAATACCGTGTGGGGAAAAATGAAAAAATCTTTCGCACCTTGATCAGTGGTCGACTGCTCAAGACCAATGGCTATCCGTTCCTGCCACTGTCGGATCGGAGAAACAGTCTCCCACTTTACTATTTTGACAATCAATCCTATGCCCCACCGGCTTTATGATTTCGGACTTCAGCGTCATGAGAAAATCAAGATCAGGGTTTAAGCCGAACCGAACCCGTGGTCAGGCTTTGATGACAGGGTTTTCACTCATCGAAGTGCTTCTGGCTGTCTCGATCATGTCGGTGATTGTCTATGGGTTGTTCTCCATGTTCAACCAAACCCAGAAAGCCTTGATCTCAACCTCCAAGCAGGTCGATGTGATGGGTTCGGGCCGGGTGGCCATTGACCTGTTGGTGGAAGATATCCAACAGGCTGAGTCTCCAGCGCTTCCTTTGCTGTCCACATTGTCGCCGACGACCGTCGAGCTTCCCCACATGCTGGGAACCCTTGAGCGACGCTATGCTTATCAGCCCATGTTACAGCAACTGATTGACTTTGGGCCAGGGGTGCCCTCGATAAGAACCAATCTGCTTCAGAATGTTTTTTTTCTTACCCGGTCCAATCAGAACTGGGTTGCCAAGGGATTCTTTTTCTCCCCGACGACCAATATGGTGGCCCCGGCCGACACGGTCAGTCTTGGGTTTGGAACGTTGTTCCGCTTTTCTGCTCCCAATGCCGACCTGACGGTAGCCAACCCAGCCTTACGTTTCTTTCCTAAAAGACGACTCAATCATGGGTTGCTGGGGAATCTCTGGGAACAATTCAATCAGATCCAGAGTCTGAGCCCCACCCAGTCCACCAATCCTGTCTTCAATGCCGTCGTCTCTCCCTTGATCGAGGGTGTGGTTCACTTCAAGTTGCAGCCCATCGACAGTGAGGGTCGACCGATGCTCTACTACACCAACTTCAATGCGATGGGTGAGAACATCAATCTTGGATATCGGAACACCATTCTTGAACGAGAAGAAACCTCGCTCGGTGTGCTTGCGGGGCAAACACGGTATCGCTTCTACGGAGATGCGTTGCCCGCCTTCATGGAGCTGGAACTCGGTGTGTTGGATCCCGAGGTTCTGGTTCGGGTACGTTCCATGCCCAATCTGGATGCTGCTCGGGCGTTTCTGCGTGACAAGCCTGAAGCGGTTCATCTCTTCCGCCGCATGATTCCACTGAACACTGCCAACCCTATTGAGTTGATGACCCCATGAAGCTGAAAACCAAAGAGCAAGGTGTTGTGCTGGTGATTACCCTGATCATGCTTTCAGTGGTAACGCTCATGGCGATTGTCTTTCTGGGCGTCAGTCGGCGTGAACGGGGTACCGTCAATGTAACGACCGATCACCTGACGGCTAAAATGGCCGCTGAAGCGGGTATGGCCCGTGCGCAATCCGAAGTGATTGGTCGCATGTTGGGTTCTTCCAATCGATTTCATTTCGATTACGCCGTATCGACCAATTTCGTCAATCCTTCTGGGTTTGATGTGACGGACACCTCGTTCAATGCGCTCAACGCCAGCGACCGACTGCCCAACGGGCGTGAGATTTCCAATGGCTTCCTGATAGCCGTCAATGCAGGCAATCAATATTACGATCCCAGAGCGCCGGTTTATGTGGACAACATCTCCTACAACGAGCGTAGCCGGCAGTTCGAGCGACAAGTAGAATCCCGCCACTACCTTGATTTCAATCGTAACGGGCGCTTTGATCCCACAGGCCTGTTGCCGGCACTCGACGAAAACAACACCATCCTGCAAAACCCTCAAGGTCTTGGCGTATGGACCCGGAATATTGGGGATCCCCAGTGGATTGGCATTCTGGAACATCCCAATCAACCCCACTCGGCGACCAACCGTTTCATTGGCCGTTATGCCTACATCATCATCCCCGAGGGGCGTACTCTGGATCTGAACACCATCCACAACCAGATTCGGCAAACGAGCGCCAATCAGGATTATTTCGTCCGCAATCAGGGGGTGGGCCCTTGGGAATTGAATCTTGGTGCGTTTTTCAACGACCTCAATCCACGTATCTGGCCCAACTATCGTTATCAGGATCCCATCATGGGGGGCGCCAATAATACGGGGCTGGCTTTTAACGATGCGCTTTCCATTTTGAGTTACCGACGTGCCAATCAGCCTATGGGTACTCTTGGCATGGTTGCCAATCCCTCACCGCTGCAGCTTCAGACCGATTTCGTAGATCTCTTTGCCAATGGGCCCTACCTTATGGCCAACTCATGGCTGTCAGCGGATGTGGCAGACACTCCGACAGGGCAGGCTTGGTGGGGAAGTGACACTTGGAGGGCTTTTTACGATGTGCAGGAGTTGTTGGATCCCAACAAAATCGTCAATGTGGCTGCTGCGAGTGAAACGGGACCGGGACCCAAGTCCCTCAGCGAGCGATTGCTGACTGTTCCTGGGTTGACTAACAATGCCACGTTTGACCGGTACACCTACTACCGTCTGATTTCCCAGTTAGGCACTGAATCGGTTCCTTCGACACAGGTGCGTAGTTACCGACTGGCCATCGAGGATGCAGTGCCCACCTTGAGGGAGGTGCAGACCAATAAGATTCACCTCAACTACGACAATTTTTCCAATCATCAGACCAATTTCGTTGATTGGAACCCTAGCACCCTGTTCATGCTTTCGGCGCAGCGCATCTTGATGGCCAACCGGATGACCAATCCTCCACCTTTCAATGTCCTCAATGCCCAAGGACAGCAAGTCTCGGTGCCAGGAGCGAATTTTCATCTAATCGGCGATACCTATGTGAATCGGGACTTTTCACTCACGAATATTCAGGTGTGGCCGGAGAAGGCGCCGGGAATTCATGAATACACTGCCAATGTGCACCAGCTGCTCCAGCTGGCGGCCAACTTGACCGAGCCCGTCACCACCAATCGACCTTTTGCCCAGCTTGCAGCCAACACTTTTGACCGTCTGCCGCTTGTCTTTCGGCCTCAATTTGGTGTGAGAGAAAACGGTTCAGTGGTCATATCCAATTACGTTGAAGTCACCAACGACGCTCCAGCCCAGTTGAGTCGTCCCTTCCGTGATTTGAGATTTGCAGCCCAGCGCGCGGCATTGACTCCTAACGACAACGTCTTTGGCATTCCTTGGGTGATTGCGGCTAAAAAGGGCCTGCCGAATTTCAATGAATACGGTGTGATGACCACTCTGGAAATGACCCGTAAGTTGGAGATCAACAAGACAGCCCCGGCGGCTCCGATGAACCTTTGGCAGACCAATCAGATGATGGTCATCGGTATTTCCAACATGTTCGGCATGGAGGCTTGGAACTCTTACCAGACGGACTATCCCCGCGGTGTGCGATTGCAGGCAACGGTTCAGAGCTCCATGGTGGTCACCAACCGGCGGGGAATGCTGCTTCGCTCCAATTGGTTTACCCCGTCTCAGGATCAACTCATCGGTCCATCCGAATGGGCTGGTCAGGCCTTTGAAATCCCGATGCAGCAAACCGTCGTCACTCTGACCAACAGCGTCTACAGTCACTTGACTGGTCAGTTGATCGAAGCGGCGTTTCTTTCACCTTATCTATTCCCCGATCGCAACATCTTCCCGACTCCTGAAATCGGCCTGGCGATGACCAATCGCGTTCAGTGCGTCATGATTGATGAGCAGACGCAACGAGTCATTGATTACGTCAACTTGGACAATCTGGTCACGCGTATGGATCTGACTCAGGAACTCCTCGGGGCTGCCGTGGGTGGCGTGGGTTCGGGTGATTCTCGTATGTTTTGGTCGACCAACCGGCTTGGAGGGGGGACACAACTCACCATTCCGACCGAGGGTGTGATCAACCAGATTTTCACCTCGTTGGATGAAATCCCCGTTTCTCAGCAGCTCTGGTCCAGTTTTCTGGGCCGTGGCACGGGCCGAGATCGAGAAGAAGCGGTGGATCTGTTCCGCACCTTTGTAGGGTTTCCTCCCCGATACCTCAGTGGACAGGCCCTCGCGTTGGGCTATCAACGCTTGAGGGATCCGCGCAAGAGTTATGTGAGGCAGGTGCCTTTCACGCCGTCACTCAAAAAGGTGGTCTACAATACCTGGCAAGCCAATGATCCGCTGGTGCACTATACAGCGACGGATTTGACCGACCTTGAGCAGCGTGCCAATCGAAGCCAACTGATCGACCCACCCGATCGTCCCATAGACGATCGGGTTCACAACATCGGCAAGATCAATACCCGTTATCGACCCTGGCCCTCGGGCAATGGGTCGGATGTCTCCGAGTACAACATCGCCTTCAAAGATCCGATGATTCGGCGATCGGATGATTGGCAGTTTCCAACCAACCGTTACCCCAACGTGGGCTGGTTGGGCCGCGTGCATCGTGGCACGCCGTGGCAGACGGTGTATCTCAAATCGGCGATAGGAACCGATGGTCAAGGTCGTATCTATCATATGACCGATCTGCCTGAAATCAACTCACCGGTGACCGAAGGCTACCCATTCCAGACACTGTATGGAAATCCGGTTGATGGATTTCAGGATGCTCTGGCAGAGGATGCCGGCATGGATGGCTCGCGAGCCAATGTCATGGCGATCTCACAACGTAACTGGCTCCGCTGGTCAGGAAGTTTGGGAACCCATCCTACCAACGACTGGAAAATGCTCGAACAATTCACCACGGCATTGGATGAGAATGCCTCGCGCGGTTTGCTTTCAGTCAATCAAACCGGAATGGCGGCCTGGTCTGCAGTCCTTTCCGGGGTGGTGGCGCAAACCAATCTTTCCTCAGATGAAATTTTGAATCGAGATCTAGAGACGTTGCAATCTCCTGCTTATCAAGCGATCACCATTCAGCCTGGAGGTCTGGCTGCTTTGCCGCAAGCAGGCACCGAACTCAGTGCCATGGCTTTCATGGTCAATGGACCCTATGGGATCAACGGGGTGCGCCGTTTTCTGCCTAATGGCAAGTTCCGTCATCTTGGTGAATTGCTGGCGGCTCCGGCACTGAGTATCCAGTCACCTTATCTTGCCTGGGATGAAAGCGTTTCCTACCAGAGCGGCATTGACGACATGGCTTATGAGCGGATCCCTCAACAAATTCTATCCCTAGTGAAAGCCGATGAGCCTCGGGTCACGGTTTATGCCTATGGACAGGCCTTGAGGCCTGCGGCACAGTCCCTGCGGTCCGAGCCGAATCCTCCCCGGCTGTTCAATATCTGCACCAACTATCAGGTGGTCGGGGAATATCTTTTCCGCAGGGTGGTTGGCTTCAATGGTGCCATGACCAACTTACAGGCAACCGTGGAAAGTGAGAGCGTTCTGCCCTTTGATTGATTGAGTTCTGGCACAAAGGGAACAACAAAAAGTAAAAGGTCGGAACGAACAAATTAAGGAAATGATGCGATTGAGTGGCAGACTGCGGGCAGCGTTGGGGATGGTCATCCTTGGGCTGGGGCTATGGTATTGGCATGGCACCCGTCTCTCGGTGACGGTTCCATCGCAGGAAGATGCCCAGGCTGCGTCCTCGTTGAGAAGTTTGACTCAGCAACCCTCAACCCTTTTGACTCGGTTGGATGAAGTGAGCCGACACGCCACTGAAAGCCATCCCGACGTTGTAGCTCCTTTTCTTGAGAGCTTGCCTGAGGATCCGGATCACCCACACCGTTTACGAAATACCTCCACACGTCTCAACGTTCTCAGCCGTCTGGATGAGGCGATCCTGCTCAACAATGCCTTGCTCGATACTCGGTCCAAACGCAAGCTGGGCATCCCTGAGCACCTGCAGGCGCCAGCTCGCACGCGCGCTTTCCTTGTCCAGACAGAAACCGACTTCGATCGAGTGATCACGGCCGACATCATGGAGGCGTTTGGTCTGGTCAAAGTCTCTTACATTCCCAATCAGACCTGGCTGGTGCGTCTGCATCCAGATCAGCTACCACAGTTGAAGAATCTTGCGGGGGTGAGAGCTGTGATCCCCTACGCACCCTATTTCAAAATAAGCGAAGCTCTACTCGAACGGGCTGCGGACCAACTCGACCTGGATCGGGGAACGATGCTGCGTTTGACTTCTTATCCAGGGGAGGGGACCCAAACTCGCTCCGCGCTGGTATCCATGGGTGTGGACGTATTGCATCAATCCACATCACCTTTTGGAGAGCAATTTGTGGTGGGCGTTCCACCTCAAGGGCTGGTGCCCCTGGCTCAACTCGATCTCGTTCAGTGGGTCGAACCTTTTGAACATCGAGCCTTCGCCAATGACCTGACCCGAGTTTTGGTTGGCGTCGATCTGGAGACCACCAATGAAACCAATCAAAACCACCATGGGCTCAGCGGGGAAGATATGTGGGTGAATGTCAATGACACAGGCATTGATTCCAGTCATCCCGATCTTGGTACTCGGGTTTACTCCGATGACTTTTCTCGATTTTTTCCGGATAGCTTCTCATCGCTGGAGAACGAAGATCGTGGGACCGATTCACGGACAGTCTTATCTGCCCATCGGGATCTTCTGGGGCACGGAACCCACGTGGCAGGTATCATCGCTAGTTCTGGAGAGAATTCTCCCACGGTGACCAATGTTATCAACTCAGCGACCAACGCCAATTTCCATGGCATGGCTCCCAAAGTGAGAATCTATTCTCTGGCCATTGACCCTCTCGCCGGCCCCCTTGAGTCAGATGAAGTCATTCAAAGTGATGCTGCCACCTTCAATTACATCACTCGTGGTAGTACCAATGCGATGATTTCCAACAACAGCTGGAATTATCCGGATTCACAGGAATATGGACTTTCCGCCGCCAGTTTCGATGCAGCGGTACGTGATGCCCTTCCGTTTGAAGAGGGGGATCAACCCATGGTCTATGTTTTCTCGGCTGGTAATGATGGTAATGGACAATTCAACGGGCGCGGAGGAGCCTCTGGGAGCATTCTGGCACCCGCGACCGCGAAGAATGTCATCACCGTGGGAGCCATAGAAAGCCTGCGATACCTCACCAATGAGGTGATCACAGGCTACATGGATCAGGTGACCACCAATGATGTTGGAGTGGCTGAAACCAATCAGATTCCCATCCTTGAAAAAGCTTTTCTTCCTGAAACTGATTCTTCCACCGAGGTCGCTGCCTTTTCTTCCAGAGGTAACGTGGGCGTGGGTGTGGAGGGCGAAGGGGGCCGATTCAAGCCGGATGTGGTTACACCCGGTACCTTCATTGTTTCCACGCGCAGCAAGCACTGGGAAAACCCGGAAATTGACCAGGAGGTGACCTTTGCGAGAAGAGAGGGGCTTTCCGTCAATCCGGGAGAATTGATTCCCAATGCCTTCTTCGTCCCCATGGAAGCTGTCGAGATGCGTGTTCGCATCCGCCCCAACGCAGACGCTCCCCTTGCTTTGCCGGACTTACCCATTTATGTGGCTTTGGGCCGCTTCCCGACTTCTGAGGACTTGGCAGGTAGCAATGAGGTCATCCTGGACTTTGAATCGGAGGAGCCTCTCAAACTTTATCCGGGAAATATCTACTTCATCAGCGTGGGGAATGACTCTTCCTCCACAGCGGTGTTCGATTTGGAAACCGAGGTCCTTACCGAAGAAGAAAAAGAGGATTATTTCAACCAGCTTGGAGAGATGAATAATGGACTGGTTCCGCACTACCGTATGGAGTCGGGAACGAGTATGGCGGCTCCAGTGGTTTCCGGCATGCTGGCCTTGATGCAGGAATTTCTGGTTGAAAAGGAAATCAACCCATCGCCTGCCCTTCTAAAAGCGCTGCTGATCAACGGCGCCAGGTCTTCCGGAACACTGTATGATTTCCAGATAGATCCATTGATCAACTTTCAGGGTTGGGGGGTGCCCAACTTGAACCATAGTTTGCCGACCAATTTGCTTCAAACCGCCGACAATCGTTCATCCTCACTTCAATTTTTCGATCAGGATCCTGATCGGGCTTTGGCTACAGGGGAGTCCATGTCCTGGGATCTGAACGTCTCCACCAACGGAGCTCGAGCTTTCCCACTCCGTGTCTCACTGGTCTGGACCGACCCTCCCGGAAATCCTGCGGCCGGCATTAAACTGGTCAACAATCTGGATTTGGTGGTCTCCAACACCGTTTCAGGTGAGGTGTTTCTGGGGAATGATTTTCCGGAGGGCGCCCGATTCACCCAGATGTCTTCCACCAATCAGGTTTCCGAGAGTGATGTAGTCAATAATGTGGAAAATGTGTTCATCAATGGCCCTCTTTCGACCAACTACGTGGTTTCGGTCATTGGGCGACGAGTCAATGTCAACGCAGTGCACGCGCATCCTGAGGGTGTGGTCCAGGATTTTGCTCTGGTCATCAGCAGCGGCGATGACATTGAATTGGAGGAGCCTTTCAAGCTGGAAGATCTGGATCCTGCCTTGCCAGATTTTACACCGCCTGTCTATGCCATCACCAATGGGATGCCTCGACTGGAGGATCGTGTGGGCGCCAATGCCCCGCTTCTGGGAACGACCAACGGCCTGACGCCACAATGGCAATTCTACGCCTTCACCAATTCCTTGCCATCCACCAATGACGTCGGTTTCACCAATGGTCCCTACGTGGCGTTTGCGACCTTCCTACCTCCACAACTGGGTCACCCTCGCGCCAGTGATGCAGATGTTGATTTGTATGTGTCCCGCGATCCAGGGCTGCTTTCACTCAACCCCGGTGTGATTGCTGGAGCGAGCAAATCCACCAACCAGGGGGGCACCGAGGTGGTCGTCTTTGAAAATCAGCCGCTTGGCGAGGATGTGATATATTATGTGGGCGTCAAATCTGAGGATCATCAAGGCGCCCAATACGCCATGGTAGGGCTCTCATCACCGGATCCTTTTGACTTCACCGATGCCAATGGGAATCGGGTGTTTCGAGGGATTCCGCTCAATCAGGGGATCATTCCCGATGGTACCCCATCGAGCCCGGGTGCGGCCCTTGGGATTGCCATTGGCAATCCGCTCAATGGTTTACAGGTTCAAAGTGTCATGGTGGAGACCCTTCTATTTCACCAGGATATTGGAGATTTGCTGGGGAGCATCTCGCACGATGGAGTTTCAGCCGTGCTCAACAATCACATGCTGTATGATCCGTCCGGTGATTCGACCTTCCTTGCCGCGACGTTTGATGATTTCGGGCTTTATCCCGGAAGCATTTCTTCTGATGGGCCCGGTAATCTGATTAATTTCATCGGACAAAATGGTGTGGGAGTCTGGTTGATGACTATGGTGGATAACGCTTTGGGTCAAACGGGTAACTTGACCTCCTTCAATGTCATTGCCACACCCAATCAACTACTTGGAGAAGATGGTTTGACCAGCACAGTTCAGGCCGAAAGTTTTGCCTATTATTTTGTCGAGGTGCCGCCCGATGCCAGCGCTCTCAATGTTCAACTCACCGAGTTCGCCTTACCGTTGGACTTGTATCTACGACATGAGGAATTGCCCACGCAAACCCTTTATGACAAGCGCACCTTGGGCTTGGACGGAGATGCCATGGTTAATGTTACCATGACTCCTCGGGACATTCCGCCCCTGAACGCTGGTCGATATTTCATCGGGGTCTATAATCCCAATACCGAACCCGTTGATTTTCGGCTTAATTATGATGTGGAGCGAAATTTGGTCGTGGATGCGGAGCAACCGTTTTTCACCGATGATCTTGAAGTACCCATCCTCGATGACGGGCTGACCCATGCCCAGATTTATGTGCCGGATACCCGGCCCATAGCAGAAGCAAAGATAGGTATCCGTCTGGATCATCCACGTCTTTCAGATTTGAGCCTCAATCTCGTCAGTCCTGAGGGTGCCCGGGTGATGTTGATGGAAAATCGGGGAGGGGGCACTGAAACGGCTTTGGGCTCGGGTGATTCGCAAGCGCCTATCTTTGCCGGATTCAGCGACAACGAAGAGGATGCCGATACCCTGATTAAATTTGCTGAGGGTCCTTTTACGACCAATGCAGTGGTCAACGTTTATCCCATCAGTGGCTTTGAACAGGCAAGGGCACAGATTTATTCGTTGGGGGATACGTTTCCAACCGATGTGGAGGATCGGGAGTGGGAGGTTATCTATGGCCGAGCCCGCCTCATGGGTCAGCGCGCGCCTTACGGACGGCAATTCATGCACATCCTCAGTTCCCGGATTGCCACCACGATTCCGACGCCGCCGGGCAGGAAATTTGACCTGATATACTCTACCCGCTCCTCAGCCGGGCGTGGATCCCCCGTTGGATACATTTACATGGATGGACGCAGGGCGCAGGTGGTAGATGGTTCCATTCGATGGAGGCGTAACACGCCCATTCGTTTTGAGACAAGCAAACCTGAAACATTGCTCGAATTCAGTTATGTGCGAGGGCGACCTGCGATGTCGCTGGATCAGATTGAGCTGAGGGACGCGGCAGCGGTGAAGTATTATTTCCCCGAGGAACCCCTCGAACACTTCAAGGGTGAATCAGCTCTTGGAGACTGGACCCTGGAAATCAATGATACGCGATCTGGTGGAGCAGAGGCGCCAGAGCCTATCCTCCAGAACTGGCAGCTACTCCTGAGTCTGGCCAATACCAATGTGCCGGCAACGACCTTACGGAATGGCCAGTGTTTCGCCGGCTCTCTCGAACCGGAAGAGGTAAAGTATTTCGTGGTTGATGTTCCGAGAATCGCCACCATGGCAACCAATTGGCTCACAGGAACTGGAGATCTCAAAATGTGGTTCGATGTGGCCGGCGTTCCCACGGGGGAATCGCCTCCCGACATCATTTCTCCCATCGACTATCATGGGGTGGATGGCGGCGAGGCCATGGTTCTTACCCTCGATGGAGCGTTGTTTTTTGACATGGAAACCAATCTGGTGGATGCAGCTGCTTCACCCGTCATGCTGCCAGGTCAGCGCTATTACCTTGCTGTGGCCAACACCGATTCAGATCAGGAACAATCCTACGAACTTTGCCTTCGTTTCGATGCGGATGATATCCCCATCATCGATCTTGAAAATCAGATACCCTACGAAAATACCATCCCCTTCACGGATGATTTGGATCTGCAGTATTACCGCTATCGCGTCGCTTCCAATGTGGTGAATCTCGATATCGAGCTGACTCCTTTGGATGGCGATGTGAATATGGTGGTGAAGAAGGATCTGCCGCTTCCCACTCTGAGGTTGTTTGACTATCGAGCTGATGAACCAGGTCCCGTCCTCGACAGTATTCAAATCACCAATACACCTCCCGCGACTTTGGAACCAGGTAGCTACTTTATTGGTGTTTTCAATGTGGAGCCTTCACAGGGTGATGTGAATTATTCTGTTCAGGTCACGGAGACCACGGTGCCTTACAACGTGATTCGTCTGGAAGACGGAGAAGCGATCGATTTTACCGTGGGCGACAATTATGTGTCGGATGATGCTTCCATCACCAATTACTTCATGTTTGACGTGGCAAGCACCAACGCCAGTACGGTGCGATTTGAAGTGCTGGATTCTGATGGAGACGGGGCCTTGGTCATGAGCCGAGAGGCACTGCCCTCTTTTGATGAAAAGGATCGGCTCTCGCCTGTTTTTGGCGATCGACCCGGGACGGGTAAACTGCTTGTGCATACCAATGACGTATCACCCGTGCTGGCAGGGCGGTGGTTTCTCGCGCTGTTGAATCAGCAAACCAATGAACTCTCCTTTACTCTCCGTGCCAGCCTGGAGACCAATCAGCCACCGGTAATGGTTCTCATTGACAATCTCTGGACAACCAATTCCGTCGCGATCAATCAGGAGGGTTTTGACCAGGAAGTCGATTACTATCGATTTGCTGTGGATCCTGATTCGACCGAGGTTTCTTTTGTGTTGGACAACCTCATGAGTGAAAAAACACTCAATTTGGATCTTTGGGTCAAGCGCGGATCCCTGCCGACCTTGACCGATGCCGACGGGCTGAGTCTCAACCTGGATACCGACACAGAGCGTGTTCTCTTCAATGCTTCTTCGGATCCCGCACTGGAAGAAGGAGATTACTATTTAGCCGTTGTCAACCGTGCGCCGATCGATTCTGAGCAGGTGACTTACCGCATCAAAGGCTCCCAGCAGCTGGATCTTCCCGTGACCCCACTGGATTCGGGGGTTTGGTTTACCAACACCTTGAGTGGTGTGGTCACGGGCATGCCGGCTCCCATAGAAGTTTACTCCTTTGATGTTCATCCGGATGCCAAAGAGGTTACCTTCACTCTTTCCAACTTACCGGATGGAGTTCAAGGCAATGTGGATTTGCTCCTGAAGCATGAGTCGATACCTTCCTTCAGTGATTTCGATGCGGCCAGCAACAATCTGGGCATCGTGGATGAAGTTATACTGCTTTCGTCTGAAACCAAACCTCCCCTGCAGTCTGGTCGCTGGTATTTGACGGTCCTCAATCGATCCAACTTGGAAGTCGATTACAGGATTCAGGCTTTGGAAGACATTGACGATGGGCCCATCGTTGTTGAAGTGCCTTCCACGTTGGAATTTGGACCGGAGGCGCTTTGTATATTCTGGACATCTGATCCGGGAGTTTCCTACTGGGTGGAAGGCAAAAGGCTCGAATCCGATCCAAACTGGGACGAATTGGCAGGACCCATTGTCGCAGAAACCATTGAGACTCAATACTGCCTGCCCATCACGACACCGTATCAGGCTTTGCGAGTCGTGATGCGCATCGAACGCCCGAGTGCCTTGCCTGTCATTGATCCGAAACTAACATGGGCAGGTGAAGCGATTTGTCTTGAGTGGGAAACGCAGACTGATCGCCAATATGTCGTTCAAGCCAAGATGGCACTATCAGATTTGGATTGGACTGAACTCGCTACGCTGCCGGGCAACGGTGAGCTGGTGACCTACTGCCTGGATCAACCTGTCGATTTTTCGTTCTTTCGAATTCTCGAATCGGAGCAGGAAGAGCCGCAACCTCTTGATGAGTTTGCTGAGGTAGACCTCAACTTCGAAGGAGATCAATTGTGTTTTCAATGGAATGCTGAGTCTCAGCGTCAATACTTCATCGAGGGCCGAAGGGATTTGCTGGCACCTTGGCAGATCATCGATTCCATTGTGGCAGCATCGGCAGAGGAATCCTTCTGTATGGCATTGCCTTCTCCCTGGCAATTTATCCGGGTGCGCATCGGAGACCTTGTCACTGAGCCTCCATCGGTGGCAACTTATATCGATGCCGTCCTTAGCCTGGATCAGGGCAATGTTTGTTTGCAATGGTCCTCCACTGAGGGACAAGGTTACACCATTGAAGCCAGAGAAGGCCTGAGCGAGCCGTGGATCGATTGGCAATCTCTGGTTGCTCAAAGCCAGGAGTCTTCTTTCTGTTTGCCGGAAGCTACGCTCTATCGCTTTTTCCGTATTCGACTGGATGAGAATGTGGATCCGCCATCTCCTGAACAGCTAGTCATTTCATTCGTAGAGACAAAGGTGATGCTCGATGAAGATCAGGTTTGTCTGGAATGGAGCGGACTGGATGGGCGCGATTACCGTATCGAAGGTTCTGAGATGTTGGGAGGGGGAGCCTGGGAGTTGATCGGCGAAACTCGGCTGGAGGGCGAAGTAGGCCAGACCTGTCTGCCTCTCACAACCCCATATCGATTCTTCCGGGTAGCACTTCTCTCTGAAGTGGATTCGGAGGCACCTGTCCTTGAAATTACCCAATACCTTGATCCGTCCATCAGCATAATGGATGGGCAAGTGTGCTTGAGGTGGGAACCTATGGAGGGGGTCTTCTATCACATAGAAGGTGTCGCAAGTTTGGATTTCCAGGAGCAATGGACCCTCATCGAACGGATCGACCCTTCCATGGAAGAGGCTCTCTACTGTATTGAGCTGCCGGCTGAATTCTTCTTTTACCGTATTGCGGTGCTTGAAGAAGTCGATCAAGGAGGCAATTCCACGATCGACCAAACCCCAGTAGATTATGATTCCGCTGCGATTGGACAAGTGCTGCTTGAGGGGGATTCGGTTGTGGTCACATGGACGGGGGATCCTTCGGATGTTTTCCGCCTTTCTTATGCCACCTCCCTATTGGGGCCCTGGATGGAGATTGAGGCGGAGATACGCTCTGAGAATTCGCAATTTCGATTTGAAGACCCTCAGGCGCTTGAACTGGATGCTGCTTCACCTCGTTTCTACCGCCTTGATAAATGGGTGATGCCTTAGTTCTGCTTGCTAATTCGGCTGGCTGATTCCTAGAATCATGCCATGGAATCTCATGATCTCCTGCGTGAAGTCTTCAAGGAAACAAGTCCCAAGCAGATCGCCGAGGATATGGGACTCTCCCTTTCCCTGATTTACAAATGGTCCCAAGCACCCGGGAAGGACAGTAGTGGCACGACCAATCCCCTGGATCGCATGGCTTCCTTGATTGAGAGCACGGAAGATCTTCGCTTGATCCAGTGGCTCTGCCGCAAAAAAAATGGCTTCTTTGTTGCAAGCCCAGAGAATGAGAAAGTGATTTCTCAGAATCTGATGCCAGCCACCAACTTGATTGTTCAGGAATTTGCCGATCTTCTTTCTGTGGTGGCCTGCGCCGCGACCGACAACCATGTGAATGAAGCTGAGTCGGCTCGAATTCGTAAACGGTGGGAAAAACTCAAGACCGTTACAGAAACTTTCGTGCACTGCTGTGAAAACGGTAACTTCGCAAAGATTCAAGAAGAAGCGAAAGTTGTGGCCCACTCTAAATCCATCTGAAATAGGCTATTATTTAAGCATACAAGAGGTCGTTGAATGGTGAGGCCTGTCGTAAAATTAACTTGGGGTTAGGTTTACAATATGTAGCAAGCTTCATGCCGGAAGCGCTTGAAAAATAGCGGTTTAGAAGGCATATTAACTATCTTATGGCACAGGGCCTGTATTTATCGCAAAAGATGGCGTTGCAGCAAATGCTGGCGCCTCAGCTTCAGCAGTCGCTGGCGCTTTTGCAGGCCCCCTTGATGGAGCTTCAGGCTTTGGTCAATCAGGAATTGGAGCAAAACCCGGTGCTCGAAGAAAACCCCCAACTGGATGCTCCTGATAAGGCTGGAGATTTATCGGACCAGGAGGTTTCATCTGCAGAAGGCGGGAATGAGGAATGGGAATCCCAAATCGAGCGAATTTCTCAGCTCGACCAGGAGTGGAAGGATTACTTCAGCGAAACAGCTCTTCCCTCTGTCAGGCATTCCAAAGAAGATGATGAACGTCGGCAACACATGTTCGACAGCCTCACGACTTCTACCTCCCTTCAGGAAGAGCTACGGGATCAAGTGCGTCTATCTGATCTGGATGATTCACTCTACGAGACGGCAGATCTGCTCATTGGCAATATTGATGAATCAGGCTTCCTGAAAGCATCCATTAACGAGCTGATCTTCTCAACCAATGCTCCTAAAGAGACGATTGATGAGGTCGTTGAATTGATTCAAAGTTTTGATCCACCGGGTGTTGCTGCCAGAGATTTGAGGGAGTGCCTGATGCTCCAGCTGGGAAGGATCGGTAAACAACATTCGCTCGAATACCGCATACTCGATCGATGTTTCGAGTTTTTGGGCAAGAGGAAGTTTCCTGATATTGCCCGTGAATTGGGATGCAATCTGGAGCAGGTTGTGCAGGCGACCAAACGGATCAGTCACTTGAATCCCCGACCAGGCGGTGCTTACCGAGCGGAAGGTGAGCACTACGTGACACCCGAGGTTTTCATTACACGAACCGATGAAGGGGAGTATGTGGTCAACATTAATAATGACCATATCCCGCGTATCCGTATTAGCAACACGTATAAAGACCTTTTATCAGTGGCATCCAGTGGAGCTGATCTCAAGGAATATATTCGAGAGAAAATTCGTTCTGGAAAGTTTCTCATCAAGAGTATCGATCAGAGGCAGCAGACCATCACCAAGATTGCTCATGAAATATTAAGGAGGCAAAAGGATTTTTTCGACCATGGCATCACCCACCTGAAACCCATGACGATGATGCAAGTGGCTGAAGTCGTGGGGGTGCATGAAACAACGGTGAGTCGGGCTGTTTCGGGAAAATACCTTGAATGTCCTCAAGGGCTCTTCGAGCTGAAGTTCTTTTTCACATCGGGTATTCAGACCGCAACTGGTGAAGATATATCCAATGCTTCGGTTAAGGATTTGATTCTTGAAATGGTGCGGGAAGAGAATCCCCTCAAGCCATTGTCTGACGATCAAATTGTGAAGCAGCTCATGTCCAAGGACATCAAGATCGCCCGACGAACCGTTGCCAAATATCGAGGGGAACTCAATATCTTACCCTCGCACTTAAGAAAACAATACGACTAAGCATATTTCAGGATGAGGTCTTTTCATCCTTCTGCAGCGCTTGCTGGGTTTCCTTCCGCATGCTCTCCAATTTGGGCCGCCAGTGCTCCTTTTCCTTGGCAGGCATGCGGTCGATGAAAAGAATGCCATTGAGGTGATCGACCTCATGCTGAATGGCCTTGGCAAGCAGGCCGTCACACTCAAAATTCAAGCAATGGCCTTCCTGATCCTGCGCCGTTACTTCCACGCGCTCGGGACGTTCGATGTCCGCATAGATTTCGGGGAAGCTCAAGCATCCTTCCGGCCCACTGATGGGTGCTGTTAACTTTTCAACCGATGGATTTACTAGCACCAGGGGCATGTGTTCTTCCAATACCACTTCCTTTCCTCCGATAGTTATGGATGATGGACGATCTTCTGATTGGGACACATCCACCACAGTCAACTGGAGAGCCTTGCCTATTTGCTGTGCAGCCAAACCCACGCCATCGGCTTGATACATGGTTTCAAGCATTTCATCGACCAAGCGATGAAGGGATGCATCAAATGTGTCAATGGTCTTTCCCCTTTGTCTGAGAGCAGGGTGTCCATATTTGACAATGGGCATGGTCATGGGCGGATCTTGTGAAATCGTCATGGGTGGTTCAAGGTCAAAAGACCCTTTCCTGAGGAAGCCTCCGGTCGATTGGCCTCATGGGATCGGGCACCTCATCAGGTCTATGGATGGTGTATGGAATAACATCCATGATGGTCTGAGAGTTAGCGCTCAATCGGAAAAGGGCCCAGAAAAACAAAACCGGGCCCTATCACCAGAGGATGGCTAAGGGCCCGGGGAATTTCCAGAACCAATATTCAATAGTAGGATTATGTAGGATTCCGACGTCAGTATTTCATGCTAGGATGTTTTCCCTTCGCCAAAAAACCAAAAAGCTGGCAAGATTACTCTTACCGGCTAGGAAATTCGTAAATCTATAAGAATCAAATCACCTTGGCACCAGTCTGTCAAAGTGAAAAAACAATAAATAAAAGTTGCTCGGACGAAAAAGTCAAAGGCCGGTTCTTTTCAACCATGCCAACAATCAATGTCCGGGCTCTGATAAAAC
>Ga0163109_10000364_pt1 | contig 36818 bp, 38 predicted proteins | sample CRUFie1St13metaG_FD_108704 | JGI IMG/M metagenome (GOLD analysis project Ga0163109, IMG submission 108704) | Marine microbial communities from the Costa Rica Dome - CRUD Field 142mm St13 metaG | ecosystem: Environmental > Aquatic > Marine > Oceanic > Photic zone | place: Costa Rica: the Eastern...
ATGCCCACCTCTATTTAGCTCCTCTATTTCTTTATCTGTCAGATTTTCTACAAGTTTGAGAGCATCAGGATGTTTCCCGAAAAAATGTTCTCTAGTATATGCCCCACCTTTAGCTTTAAAATTTTGGTATTCACCATCAACGGTATTATTCATAACCCACCTAAGAGCTCCAGATTTATCATTGGCTATTAAATCATTCCACTTCCTTCCCCAAATAAGATTCACCACATTCCAGCCAGCAGCTTTAAATATTGCCCCTAATTCTGTAATAATCCTTGAATTACCTCTAACTGGGCCATCTAATCTTTGCAGATTACAATTGATCACAAATATAAGATTATTTAACTTTTCTCTTGCTGCAAGTGAAATAGATCCCATTGACTCAGGCTCATCCATTTCGCCATCACCACAAAACATCCAAATTTTTCTTTCAGGCTTACTTTCCAACAAACCTCTTTGTTCAAGATATTTCATTACATGCGCCTGATATATTGACATTATTGGACCTAAACCCATGGAAACTGTTGGGAATTGCCAATAATTAGGCATAAGCCAAGGATGCGGGTATGAAGACAATCCATCACCTCCTACCTCTTGTCTAAAATTATCTAATTGCTTATCTGATAGATGCCCTTCAAGAAAAGACCTTGCATAGATTCCTGGTGACGAATGTCCTTGAAAATATACCATGTCTCCAAGTTGGCCTCCTTTAAAAAAATGATTAAAACCTACTTCATATAAGGTTGCTGCAGATGAGTATGTCGAAATATGCCCCCCTAAATCTAGTTCTTTATTTGCTTTAAGTACAGTTACTAAAGCATTCCACCTTATGTAATGTCTTATGCGCTCTTCAATCTCCCAATCACCTGGATAGGGAGTTTCTTTATGATGAGAAATAGAATTCTCAAAAGGTAGTTGATTCAGCTTTTCAGGCAGAAAACCTTTATTTTCAATGTATTGTAGAAATTGCTCAACTAATTGCTTAGTGTGATCACTGCCTTCTAATAGGGAGAGATCTTCAAGAGCATCAATCCAATCTTGCAGATCCTTCTGTAAATTGTCGCTATTATTCATGCTATATAAAGGTGAATAATATGATAAGTGATTTAAACAATAAGTATTATAAAACTGCAAAAAAAATAGAAATTGTCATTAAAAAACAGGAAAAAAATAAATTTTTAGTGTTTTTTTAGTACACTTGTAAGTTGATATGCTAAAATTAACTGGTTTTTTATAACAAAATTACTGTAAAATCGGAATATGAAAGATTTCTTGAGAATTCTCATGGCAGTTTTATTAACGCCATCTTACTTGTTAGCTGATGAAAATGCTGATGAGCCGGTAAAAAAAGAAGTTAAAGAAGAAGTCAAAGAAGAAGATACTGCTCCCGAACCAACAACCGAAAAAGTAGAATCAGGTGATGATGAGTCAGAAGATGAACTTCCCACATTAGATCAATTAATACCAGTCAATGATGTAGCCAGTTTTGTAGCCTGGTTATTAGGGTATAACATTATTTCAGAAGCAAATGATAGAGGTATTACTCCTGAACCACCAGAACCTACACCGGCGCCAACACCAGAACCAACTCCTGAGCCAACTCCTGAACCAACACCGGAGCCAACTCCTGAGCCAACTCCTGAACCAACTCCTGAGCCAACACCGGAGCCAACACCGGAGCCAACACCGGAGCCAACTCCTGAGCCAACACCGGAGCCAACACCGGAGCCAACTCCTGAGCCAACTCCTGAGCCAACTCCTGATCCAGGAACTGGAACTGGAACTGGAACAGGGACAGGAACTGGAACAGGGACTGGAACTGGGACAGCCACTGGATCAGACACTGGAACTGGGACAGGAACTGGAACTGGAACTGGGACAGGTACTGGAACTGGAACTGGAACAGGTACTGGTACAGGTACTGGAACTTAGGTATTTAAATTTCTACAAATCAATAGAATCTGAATCTATCAATAGCTTGTGATAAATCAATTGATTTGGTTAATAAGGCTCCTGGATCTTTAGTCAAAGGTCTCCAAGTTATAGATTGCAATGAAGTATTGCCAAAAATATTTGTAATTGGAATTCGTAGATATATTCCCTTGTCAAATGAGCCTTCCCCAAACAGTTGTTTTGAAACATTAGTTCTGGTGAAAAATGTTCCAAATTCTACTCCATTTTTGAATTTTCTTGTTAGTGCTAAAGTATAACCTTTGTCTCCTGCAAGATATTCACCATATGAAAGGTCAACATCAACGTTGAATACAGGTTCAAAAAACTTTAATTTAGCTCTACTGAGAGTATTTGTGTAGCTTTGAAAACTAAACCTCATATCATAGTCTCTTTTTTTAACAAAAAATGACTCTAAACCAAACGCAAATAATGAACCTTCAGGGTAGTAAAGATATTCGCCTCCTAATCCGCCGAAAGAGTCTTCAAATAACCCCGCCGATACTCTAAAGAAATGTTTTTTACCAATTCCATTTAAATAATTTAACTCCATCCTGCCTATTACTGGCCCATTGCTTATACCATTTAAATAATCTTTGATATCGGATCTAACTTGATTAGGATAAGTGTCTCTAGGAGGTATATAAAGTTCATCAAAATTATCTATAATTGAGTATTTAAAGTTTGCAATAAAAAAAATATTCTCATTAAAAAAAATCTCTAAGTCGTCTTCTAGCAATAACCCCGCATAATAAAAGCCTTCTCTAGATGCAATAAAGTTTTTAATTTTTGGTGCAAGCCTATTTACAATGAATGGGTATTTCTCTATTACAGAGTAAATTGACTCAGCTTCATCGACAGAAACATATTCCTCTTTCATAGATATTGAAGGGTATCTTTTATCATATATCATCTCCGTTGCTTTCATTCCAAGATAATATTGGCTTATAACTATTTCTTTGAAATCTCCATCAATAGATCTACCATTTTTATAAATTATGTTATTGGGTTCATACTGATTAAAAAATGAATTTTGTTTAGCATTAATAATTAATTTACTATTATTTTTTTCAACAGATATGAGACCAATATTGTTTTCTTGAAGAACTTTTTGTAGCTCTGATGGTGTTGATATTCTTCTTATAATCGGGTCTTTCATATTTGAATTAAATTGGTCAAGCAATGAACCAATTTTGAAGCCAACATTTAATGAGGACCCTCTCACCAAAGATAAGTTAATAGAAAATTTTTTATGCTTATACTCATAACCAAAAGAGAAAGGTGATCTTATTTCTGGATAATCTACTTTGAAGTTTTCAGTAGTTGGGTCAAGCTCAAAAGAAAAAGTTGAATTGGAATTAAGCATATAAGATCCTCCAAAGAATATAGAAGTGTCAGAGCCAGAGAAATAATTATTGAGATCGAAGTTTCCTCCTAAATCAGCAAATTTATCAGATCTTGATTTAAATTTTTTTGATAGATTAATTAAAGGATTTGAAAAATTGATGCCTCCAGAGTAATTGCCCCACCCAAGACCTACTGAATACTGAAAATTGCCATAACTTTTTGATAGAACTGCATATTCTGAACTAAAAATACCTGTCCCACCAATATCAATAGCCCCAATCGCAAAATTATGTCCAAAAATTTTACCCGGAGTAATTTTAAATGAGAATCCTTTATCCTTATAAGTTTGAGCAAAATCCCCTGGGTAATCTTTATTAGTAATATCAACATAGAAAATATTTGCATCTAGCCAATTAAATGGGCTTGCTGAAAGCATCCATCTTCTTTCAGGTGAGCCTCTATTAAATGAGAAGGTTAGTGCTGATTCTTCTTGATTAAATGCAGATGGTGTATTGATATAGCCTGCTTGCCCATGATTATTTAAACTATCAGGTAACAAAGACTTTGATAAAAGAAGGAGCAATAGCCCCACACTTAATTTAGTTTCTAACTGCATTTATGGATGCTGCAGAAAAAGCCAAATTTGAAAGAATACTGGTAGCAGTTAAGATATATGGCAAGGTTTGTAATTTATCCATATCTCTAGGGACAATAATCGTATCACCTGGTTCTATAATAATATTTCTTCCCGTTTTTGTTAGACCATTTGAACTAATTACATATACATCACTTTTATTAGCATAGTCAGTGTAGCCTCCACTCATGCCTATATAATCATTAATATCATAGCTTCCTTTGTAATTTATTGTTGCGTTATTCTTAACTTCTCCAGCAATTCCAACATAATTTGGTATTGGTGGTACAGTAATTGAATCACCTTCCTCCAATACAAGTGATGCTGCATTTTCACCACCTGGTTGAATATCTCCAACTAGCCTTCCAATAAAATTAGAATTAGATGCTTCATCGATCAATGGAATAATGAACTCTAAATCACTGTTTTGGGCTGAACTAGATGTAGCATTGTTTGATGAGCTAATAAATTGATCAAGAATTAATTTTCGTGCAGTTAAAATAGAATTTCTTTCCTTTTCTTTAATAGATTCTCTACTAAAAATAATGCCCTTTTCATGAGCCCCCTCCTTTTCCCCTCCAGCCAAATCATATAAATCTTGTAAGGTGCTACCGGAGCTTACGACATACTGGCCTGGTCGTTTTACCTCCCCAGAAATAGATACAGTAATTTTTGGAGATTGCTCGACAAGATATGAAATTTGAAAAACATCTGCAGAATTTATAAGAGTTTGAGAGCTTATTAATCGACTTCCTGCTTTTGTTTGAATGCTTGCAGATGAGTAGTCGAATGCAACATAATTTCCAAGAATTGAAACAATTTCAATAGGACTAAATGTGTGCACTATTGGCAATAAGTACCTCTCATTATTTAAATATATGGTCTTTAACAAATCAGGAGTTAACAATATTCTTGCAAAATCTTGAATCTTTTCCTCAAAAAAATCTGAATACTCATATGGCCTATTGATACCTTCTGACAAATCTAAGTTTAGATTTAAAGAGTCTTGATTTGAGAGAATCTCATTAATTGAGAAAAATCTAAGCGTTACATTTTCTTTAATTTGAATATCTTTATATGAATCTTGGTCTGCAATAGATAATGAAAAAATTTCTTTTTTTCCTAGTTTGTCATTTTGAGTAAGCTCAAAATAGAAAGGATATAAATCGTCAGAAAAGTCGAGAATTTCAATTAAATCAACGACACTTTTATAGGATTTTTTCTCAAATGTCTGCTCTTTTACTCCTGTTCCTTTTACCTTTATACCGGCTTGGTTCTTAAAAGCATTTTTTCCAACATAAACACTTACAATAGCATCATTGTCTACAAAAGTATCCAAGCTGAAATTTCTTGAAACAATCGTCTGGTTTAAGAGAATATCTGCAAATAAATTTTCTGTATTAGCATTCCTTTTAAATCCTTTGGCAAAATTAATTAAATCATCATATTTATCGGTATTTTTATACTCATAGATATATGGCCTTATAACCTCTCCTTTCACTTCAACAAAATTAGTTGTTGATTCGACAACTACTGTGTCTCCATTTCTTAAATTAATATTTGATAAAGGGTTACCATCAATAAGAAAATCATACAAATCAATATTTCTATGCTCTCCATTTTGATTGACAATTTTAATGTTTCTTAAACTTGCATTATCTTCTAAACCACCTGCATATTTTAATGCCTCAATAAGTGTGATGAAGGGGTTTACGATATATGTGCCAGGCTCCTTTACAAGCCCAATTATATTTACTTTTCTTGATGATGGTTTCTTTACAGCTAGGGAACTGCTTGTTCCTATAAAATTTTTACTTAATAAAGCTCTTACTTTTTGTTCAGCTTCTTCTATCGAAAGATTTAATAGAGAAACAGTGCCAACTTCTGGTATCAATACTTCTCCTGATAAATCTACTCTAAGATTGATTAGTTTGTTCTCATTGCCAAAAAGCAATAACTCAAGCTCATCTCCATAGGAAAGCTGATAGCCTGAAAATAAGGGGATATCTAGAACTGGAGATTTTGTTATTGGTTTTAAGTCAAAAAAATCAAAACCAAATATTTCATTAGGTTCAGTCTTTTCATTAATTTTAGCAAGGTTATCTTCTATGATTATTTCTTGATTATTTTTAGAAGACTCTTTGAGCAACTCAGATTCAATTTCTTGGGTTAAATTCTCAGGAATATCTTCAAGGTTCTCTATTGTTTGAGAATGAATATTTCCAGAGAAAAATAATATGTTTGCTAAAGATATGAATAAAAGTTTGTATCTCATCATACTGAATAATACCATATTTAGACACCTTTAAAGAGCTAAATAAATTATTTCTGGCCCAATAATGACTGATTATAAAAAATTAGATTGAGTATTATTCCTAGACATATCCATTGAATAGGACTTCCAATATTTCCCAAGAAAACTATAGAAAATATTGGCAAGATAATCATCATAATATTGTCTAATTTGAAAACTATCCCTTTAAACCTTTGGGTTGCTTTCAAAATTAAAAAAGCGAATATTAAGATAACAGATATTAAACCTCCCTCTAGATATAGAGAGGAAGTAATCGAGCTCGGTCTTACTGAATCGAAAATTATCCTGTTATAAGCACTATTCGATACAAATTCATTTAAAAAAATATTATTTGAAAAACTATTATTTAGAGCTTCTGTCCAATTACCAATACCAGATCCAAAAAACCTAAATTCAGACCAAACAGCAAGAAAAGTTGCAATTCTAAAACCAGAAGAAAGTAGAATAGCTTGCACAACTAACTGGCTATCTGAATTGATCAACAAATTTATTATCTGGAATACTCTAGATTCATCTGCATAAAGTGAGAGCTGAAAATAAAAAAAAGGTAGTATTGAAATAATTCCCAGAGCAAATAAAAAACCAAGGAAAATTTTTCTAGTTAAAAAAAGGATCGTGATCAAGTTTATTAAAAAGAACAATAATCCTGTAAAGCTTCTGTTCACAAACATAAGAAATAAAAAAAAGAGTAGTGTAAAAAAGATAAACTTCACATCAATGCCTTTAAAAATATGTTGGTAAGCTATAATTACTGAAAAAATGAGGTTAAGCACAATAGCTTGCCTTGCTGGCTCTGCTGAGAGCCCAGAGACTCCTCTTAGGTCTATTTCTGTTGAAACTCTGGGAACAATGCTCTGTAAAAAATTTAGTTCAAATGGGCTTAAAATTTGTATTAAAGAAACAATGACATGTATTCCAAATGCAAGTTTTGCAAGTTTAAAAAAATTGTTTATGTCTTCCTTAGTTGAGTAAAGCATTATTAAGAAACCACTAAGGGCATTAAGGTATGACGCATAGGATGTAATCAATCTAAGCAGAGGAATATCTGAAAACAAACCTAAGAGGATTGGAAAAAATAAGATACATGTAAGAACAAAAATATCATTTATAAATTTTCTGAAATAAAAAATTATTGTGCATAAAAAAGCCCAAGGAAAGATTTCGCTACTTAGTATTCCAAAAGTAATTGATGGAAAAAAGATTAATAATCGCAGAGGCATTAACAAATTTTGTTATGTTTTACTATAATGCACAAGTGTTTAAATTTATAATTACAGGCGCTGGCCAAGGTATTGGAAAAGAGATTACAAATAACCTATGTAAAGAATTTCCCCAATCCAAATTTATACTTGTCTCAAAATCTGAAAATGTTCACTCTACTAGGTTAGAAAATGAAAAAGGTTGTGATGGAATTAAAATTAGATCAGAACAGTGTGATCTCAATAATATTGAAGATTTAGAAATTTTGCTTTCAAAAATAAAGCCAGATGAAGCGAATGTAATTATTAATTGTGCAGGAATTCTTGGCGTTTCCGGTTATTCAAATGAAATCGATCATAAGTTCTATAAGGATACTTTTCAGGTGAATTGTATCTCGCCAATTCTATTAATAAATCATTTTTTAAAAAATATGCAGAAGAAAAACTTCGGAAGAATAATTAATTTTGCTGGTGGCGGTGCAGCTTATGGTTATCCAAAATTTCTTCCCTATGCTCTCTCCAAAGTTTCAATAGTAAGAGCTACAGAGACATTGGCTGATGAACAACTACAACAAGGTTATGACAATATTTTGTTTAATTGTATTGCGCCCGGAGCAATTGATACACAAATGCTTAGATCTGTTGAAGATGCAGGAGGAATTATTAAGTCAAAGGGGTGCATTACTGAGCCTGTTAAACTAACAAGCTTTTTAGTCAGAAATAATAATAAAGAAATAAATGGTAGATTTATTCATTCAAGAGATAACTATAACGATCCCGGCCTATTTAATGGCGAGGATAACCTAAAGCTGAGAAGGAAAGAATGAAAACTGCAGGCTTTATAGGATTAGGCTTAATAGGTCGTAAGAGGTTGTCGGCATCATTAGAGCTGGATATGCAGATTAATTTTTTATGTGACAGCGATAAAAAAGTTGCTAAATTAGTTGATAACGCAATTTTTTTTGAGTCTATAGAAAGCATAGATAGAGAAATTCTATCCAAAACTGAATTCATTTTTCTTAGTTTGCCACACTCCCTAGTATTGCCAACTCTCAAGAAAATAGCTCCTTATGCCAAAAACATTTTAATTGAAAAACCACTAGGATTAAATTTGAGTGAAGCAATTGAAATTAGAGATATATCAAAACAATATGAATTGCGCATTGCAACAGGTTTTAATTATAGATATTTAAAAAACATACAAAAATTAAAAACTTTAATTGATTCTGGTTTTTTTGGAAAAATTTTTGAAGTTGATATGAGACTTGAGCATGGTGGGAGACCTGGCATGGAGAAAGAATGGAAGCTCAAAAAAGATGCAGCAGGCGGGGGTGTAACAATTGATCCTGGAGTGCATCTTTTTGACTTATGTTTCTTCCTCTTTAGACCAAGTTTTAAAGTTCTTTTCAAGGATTTAAAAAGAAAATTCTGGGAATCAGATGTTGAAGATTCATTATGTGCAATACTGGAGAATAATGATTCTATATTTAAAATTAATGTGAATATTTTAAGTTGGAAAAATAATTTTGAAATTAGCATTCATGGCAGTGAAGGCTATGCAAAATTAACTGGAAGAGGAGGAAATTACGGAAATATAAAAATAGAATTCTGTAAAAAATGGTTTTGGCTAGAAGAAGATCTTACGATAAATAAAATTGACTATGGAAGTGAAGATAATTCATTTCAACAAGAAACTAGAGATTTTATTTTAAACCCACATAGCGACCATATATCCATGCTTTCTGACGGAGTAAAAGTTCATCAGGTTTTAGATAGTTTATATAATGAGTCCTAAAATATCTTGCATAATGCCCCTTTACAACCCTAATGAGAATATTTTTCTTCAAACATTAGATTCTATTTTTAACCAAACCTATGGAAATTTTCAGCTAGTAATAGTAGATGACAGCGATAATCCAAATAAAAATCTTGCTATCTTAACAGGCTTTGATCAAACCAAAATTTGTCACTTTGTACCAGATGTAAAACTTGGTTTATGCGCTTCTCTTAACAAAGCAATTAATCTTTCTGATGGAGATTTTATTGCCAGGTTTGATGCAGATGATCTATATCATAAAGAACGGCTAGAAGAACAGATTAAATGTATGCAAAACGATCCTTCGATTGATGTTTGCAGTTCAAATGCAATTAAAATTGATCTAAATAATAATAATATCGGGAAATTGATTTTTCCTGAAAATGATGCAGCAATTAAGAGAAAAATGCATATTTTGAACCCAATCATTCACCCTTCTGTAATGATGAGACGAAGCTTTTTTAGTAGATTTGGACTTTATGATAATACCTTTGAAATTGAGGATTATGAGTTATGGTTAAGAACAAAGAGGATGGGCGGCATTTTTTTTAATATACAGAAGCCTTTGATTCAGTATAGAGTATTCAATTCATCTCCATCCTCAAGAGGCAGACATTGGAAAGATAATTTTAAAATAAAGGCAAAATATTTTGACCTTCATTATCCAATAGAAAGTATTTTTGGCTTAATGATCTTCTTTTTTGTATCATTACTACCCTACAAACTAACAAAAATAGTTTTACCAATATTTAATAGATTCAGATGAAAATTATAATCACAGGTGGCTTAGGTTTTATTGGCTCATACTTTTCAGAACGATTATCAGAAAATAAATCCAACAAATTAATTATTCTGGATAACATGACTGGATATTCAGTGAGTGCCTATGAAGCACTTAAAAAAATTGAAAATATAGAAATTGTTCAAATTGACATTAATGACCAAAATATAGAGGAATATTTCAATAATGTAGATCTTGTGTATCATTTTGCTGCTAACTCAAAGATATCAGAAGGTGTTAATAATCCGGACATAGATTTTAATGTAACTGCTGCAGGAACTCATAATGTTCTAAAAGCGATGGACAAAAACAAAGTTCCAAAAATAGTGTTCTCTAGTGGAAGTGGTGTGTATGGAGATCAAGCTGAGCTTGAGCTAAGCGAAGATTTTGGACCTTTATTGCCAGTCTCATTCTATGGAGCTTCAAAACTTTGTGCAGAAGCCTACATATCATCTTTTTGTGGTATGAAAAATATTCAAGCATCTATTTTTAGGTTTGCTAATGTAGTTGGATTTCGGCAGACTCATGGCGTCGCATATGATTTTATTGAAAAGCTTTTTCAAAATAATAGTAAACTTCATGTTTTGGGAAATGGATATCAAAGCAAATCATATATTGATGTAGAAGATATTTTCAATGCTATCGAGTTAGTTATAAATAAGCAATCTAAAGATGTTGATGTATTTAACATAGCCACCACTGATTACATTAATGTCAGAGAAATAGCAGAAATAGTGATTGAAGAAATGAGTCTTAAAGATACTGAAATTATTTATGAACAAAATAGTGCTGGTTGGATTGGTGATGTGCCAATAGTAAGGTTTTCAACAGAAAAGATTCGAAAACTAGGTTGGGTGAATAAACTAAATTCCAAACAAGCAATTGTTAATTGTGTAAAACATATGCTTTCAGAGCGATGATAATAACAAGAGCGCCTTTAAGAATATCAATTGGTGGTGGTGGAACTGATCTTCCATCATTTTACAGGAATAATAATGGAACTGTTTTCAGCTCTCTTGCTATAAATAAATACATCTATGTGTCTGTCAATGAAAGATTTAAAAACAAATTGCTTGTCAGGTATTCAGAAAATGAAGAGGTTTCAAAAAGCAGCGAAATAAAACATCCCATAGTAAGAGAGACGCTAATTGATATGGGATGCAAAGCAAGAAATTTAGAGATTACATCTACCTCTGATATTCCAAGCGGTACAGGTCTTGGTTCTTCGGGAACTTTTGGAGTATCTCTGCAAAAAGCACTAAGAGAGTATTTAGGCCTTGATAACAATAATAAAATCGTTGCAAATAAAGCAACAGACGTTGAGATGAATATTCTTAAAAGACCAATAGGATTACAAGATCAATACATTGCTTCTTATGGCGGGCTCTCAGAGTTTACTGTTGAAAGCAATGATGAAGTTAGTGTCGATAAGAAAGAGCTTAGTTCTGATTTAAAAAATATTATTGAAAATAATCTTTTATTATTTTTTGCTGATGTGCAAAGAGATGCCTCAAATGTACTAACAAGTGATTCAAAGAAAATGAAAAGTAAAAAATATAACTTTGGCAGCATTGTTGATATGGGGCAACAGATGTTACGGTCACTTTTGGTTGGTGATTTAAGGGAATATGGAACAATTATGCATGATTACTGGCTATTGAAAAGGGAAAGGCAAAAAGGGTTTACTGAGAAAAAAATTAATGAGATCTATGATCATATATATGAAAAAAAACTTGCGTACGGAGGAAAGCTAGTTGGAGCAGGAGGCAGTGGTTTTTTATTATTCTGTAGTAATGATCCTGAAAAACTAAGAAAAGAAATGACTTCAATTGGGTTGAAGGAACTTAGTTTCAAAGCAGATGAATTAGGTGTTCAAACATTAGAAAAATGAGGCTACCTATATTCATATTATGTGGCGGACTGGGCACAAGATTAAAATCTCTTTTTTCAAATAAACCCAAAATTTTAGTAGATATTGATGGCAAATCTTTTCTTGAAATTCAATTCTTAAATTACTTTAAAAAAGGAGTTACTGATTTCAATTACATTGTCGGATACGGGAGTAAGGCAATTGAGGTTGAGATTAAAAAACTTAGAAGAAAATATCCAAAAGCAAAATTTTCTTTACACTATGAGGGAGAAAAGCGTCTTGGAACAGGAGGAGCATTATTTAAAATTATTAATAAACTGCCTGAAAAATTTATTCTTACTTACGGTGATAATTATCTTGATTTAGACTTCAAAGAATTTACTAAACTATCATCCAAAAAAAATGTTCTTAGCATATACAAAAATTCTGGTAAGTTTGATAGAAGCAATATTTATTTTGATGAGAAATGCAACAAAATACTAATGTACGATAAAAATTCTGAGGAGAATCTTAAATATATTGATTATGGTATGAGCATATGGATGAAAGACTTCCTTTTATCAAATAAAGCTAAGGAAGAAGTCTTCGACTTTTCATATTTCATTGAAAAAGCTATCGCGCAAAATAAATTGGAAGCTTATGTTGCCGTAAATAGATTTTATGAAATAGGCACTCCTAGCTCTTATAATGAATTTAAAAAGTTTTATCAGGAAAATGTATAAAAATATTATATTAGATAGAGATGGAATAATAAATGAAGTTGTATTTCGTGATGGTATTGTTTCATCACCCTGGGGTATAAATGAATTTAAATTTCTTGATGAATCACAAAATTTTTTATCAGAATTAAGCAAATCAGGGAAAAAATTATTTGTGGCATCTAACCAGCCTGATATTAAACGAAAAAATTTACCTTTACAGGAATTGGAAAAAATGAATGAACTAATCAAATTGAGATATAAAATTATTGAGATTTTTATATGTCCACATGATGATAATGACAATTGTACGTGCCGAAAACCTCTTCCTGGAATGCTTAATTCAATATTAAAAAAATATAATTTAAAACATACTCAAACCTGCATGATAGGTGATTCAAAAAAAGATGTTGAAGCTGCGTATAATGCAAAAATTGATTCTTTTTTCTATGACACAAGTTACAACAAATTAAATGTGGATAAACATGCGAATGCGTCTATTTTTAAATCATTTAATGAGCTACAATGTTTATTATAAAAAAGGGTTCGCTAATATGTCATTCGCAAAAAAATATATAGAAGAAACAAAAAAAATATCAGAAATAATTAACCCTGATTTAATTGAAGAAATGGCCGATAGCATAGCAACGCTGAAAGCAAACGGTGGTCGCTTATTTTTCATAGGATCAGGAGGTGGTGCTGGGCATTCTAGTCATGCAGTTTGTGATTTCAGAAAAATATCCAATATTGAATGCTATACGCCAACTGATAATGTTTCAGAACTTACTGCTCGAGTCAATGATGATGGGTGGGATACAAGTTATGTAAATTGGTTAAAAGTTAGCAAATTCTCAAGTAAAGATGCATTGATGGTTTTCTCAGTTGGAGGTGGTAGCAAGGAAAAAAATATAAGTGTAAATTTAGTTAATTGTATTGATCTGGCAAATAAATTAGGTGCAACAGTTTTGGGTATTGTAGGTCGCGATGGAGGCTTTACAAAGCAAAGCAGTGACCTTGTTGCAGTGATTCCGACACTTGATGAGTCACTAGTCACACCACATACTGAAGGCTGGCAAGCAGTACTTTGGCACTTACTAGTTTCCCATCCAAAAGTTGCTGAGAATGAAATGAAATGGGAGTCAACAAAATGAATATTAAAATATTTGCTGATGGTGCTGATATAGATGAAATGAAAAAAGCCTACTTCTCAGGCTCTGTTTCAGGTTTTACTACAAATCCTACTTTAATGAAAAAATCAGGAATAACTGATTATCTTGGTTTTGCAAAAGAGGCTTTAAATGAAATCAAAGATATGCCTATTTCTTTTGAAGTTTTCTCAGACGAATTGGATGAAATGGAGACACAAGCTTATACCTTAAGAGATCTTGCTGATAATGTTTATGTCAAAATCCCAGTTACAAATACCAAAGGAATAACAACATACCAACTAATAAATAAACTCACATCAGAGGGTGTTAAAGTTAACGTGACCGCAATTTTTACTAAAGCTCAAATAAAAAATGTAGTAGATAATATTGTAAACAATACTCCTGGAGTAATTTCAATTTTTGCAGGTAGAATTGCTAACGCTGGAGTCGATCCTGAACCAATCATGCAATATGCTGTTGACCTTACATCTAATAGCAATGAAAAGGAAATACTCTGGGCAAGCCCAAGAGAGGCTCTGAATATAGTTCAAGCAGAAAGGTGCGGATGTGACATTATAACAGTTACACCAGATATTCTTAAAGCTATGTCTACCTTTGGTAAAGATTTAGATGAATTTTCACTAGAAACTGTGAAGATGTTTTTTGACGATGCGCAAGCTGCTGGATTCAAAATCTAATTACTCAATTGCATCCAAATAGCTCGCTATATATCTGCGCTTAGAAAAAAAATCTTTTATACTCTCTAATTCTTGATCAGAAACACTTTCTTTTATCAGTGTTTTTCTAATTGCCTCCTCAAACGAATTCTTATTAAGTTTAAATCTTATAAAATATGAAGACATTTCATCAATTGTCGATATCATTACATTCTCTGAACAAACTACTCTCGTTCCATAAATTAATGATTCCATTGCAACAAGCGAAAAAGCTTCATAATGAGATGGTATTAGTGTCACTTTAGAATATTTATATAGAGAGGCAAGCTCTAAATCGTTTAGATTTTTTAAATTAATAAAATTGTCTGGAAGTTTTCTATTAGTTTCACACACAACAACTACCTTTAGTTTATTTTCTAAAAAATATTCAGAACTATCGATGACAAGGTCAAGATTTTTGTTATGATCATCCCTACCAACAAACAGACAATAATTATCAAAAATAATAGGAGTTAATTCAGAATAATGAGTTGTTTCTTGAAAATGTGTAATGATTGGAATATTTTTTTGAGATCTAAAACACTTTCTAAAAAAATCTTGTTCATTCTTTGTTGCAACAATTATTTTTTTTGAAAATAAAGCTACGTAAAAATTAAATAAACAGAAGAAACAAAAGGCCAAAAAACGATTATTATGCTTTGAAAATGGGTGGTAGTGTGGCATCCATATTAGGTCTGCTCTAACGATTAAAGCAATTATCAACGCTATGAAAGGTAGAAAACTTGAAAAACCATGCACTAAAACTATGTCTGTGTTTTTTATTTTTGCATATTTCGTTATTTTAAAAATATTTGGTATTTGCTTGTTAAATAATGATCCATAAGGCTTGATATGATTGATTCCATAGATATTAAAGCTTTTAGATAGTATTTTTAATTGAGTTTTAGCAACATTACCAATTCCGCCATTGTTTTCTATTGGAACTGGGTGAAGATTAAGGATATTAGATTTTCCAGTCATTAAGATTGAGTCCAGTCAAATTCTCAATTGCATTAGTGTCATTATTTATTTTAATTATTAGCTCCTGAGGTAGAGTATCAGAAAGGTTTTTCTTTTCCTTTGGTTTTTCAAGAATTCTTTTGAGCCATTCAGCATTTTTTAGATAATCAGCAAGCGCTGTGAATCTCAATCGAAAACGAATAAAATGTTGAACTTTTGGTATGGCTTTTGATATGAGCTTGTTACGAGGCTGAAAGCTCCTATGAATTTTTTGAAATAATAGCTCTTGAACAGCATCATCCTCGGGAATCTTTAGGAAAGAACAAAGCTCTGTATACAACTTTTTTGGATCATTTTTTATGTAGCTAAAATTGCAAAAAAATATCTTATTCCTACCGCTTTTATCTATCAAATACTCAATCTTTTTTGATAAAAAGATTTGGTTTTTAGCCCATTTGAACTGTAAAAAACTTTCTATATTCATATGATTTCCATGATGTCCTAATTGATAGTCAATCATAGAACTTATTCTTGAATTGGGATCTCTCAAATTAATAATGAATAGTGATTTTTCTAGAATTGCAGGATTCCTCTCAATAAATGAGAGGTCTGAAATATAGTTTGGACTTATATCTAGTGCTAAATTGCTGCCTGGTTTGATTGAAAATTTTTTAAGATATTCATCATCGGTGGTTTCTCTTTTTTCTAACCAGAAATTAGTTTCTTTCAAACCAATTGGAACAGATATTCTTGGATGAGATTTTAATATTTCAAAAAGCCAGGTAGTGCCAGACCTTACAGGCCCAATACCAATAACATATTTGATATCTTTATTCACCTTCTTGTCTTCTTTTTAAAAAAATAAGGATTAAAGTGAGGAGAAGCAAGGAAGATGCAAAGGTTGAAAGCAACAGAGTAAACAAGTTCGGGGATGGATTATTTAGTGGGGTGCTTGGTGACTCTATATAAGAGAAAGCATAATTATCTTGTACAAAAGTCAGAATATTCTGCTCAATATTAGACTCTAGAACGTTGTATAAACTTTGCTTAACATCTGTAGAACTTGCCAAGTTGATTTCCTGTTTCAAAAAATTAATCATTTTAGTTGCCTCATCTCTTTTTTGAAGCGCAATGGAATGATCCAATTCTTTCAGGATTATTCCTAAGAAGTAATTTGAAAAATATGGGGAATTGCTAGTGTAAGATGCGTAAATAAAATTATCTCTTGGATTTAAAAAAATATTAATGCTTTCGCTATATATGTCGTAATAATCAAGAAAATTATTTAGAACAAAATCAATATTTTCAGCATTCTCTAATTGTGAGTTGCTATCAAATGCTATGGTATTATCTAAATAATATTGGAGATTATATTTAGTATATAAACTATAGAAAAAATCTCTGGATTTTGCTTTTGCAACTACATAGGCAGGGTTCTTAAAATTTAAATCATCAGATTGGTTAACGCCTGCCAAATCTAGCAGCCCATTCGAGCTTTTGACGTTAGCAGGGAGGAGTATGCTCTCGGACTTGTAGGTTTTAGGAATACTAGCATTAAGTGCAATTGCAACAAAAATTGAGCATATAGAGATGCCAATGTAGGTAAGCTTGTTTTTTATAATAATTTTTAAAATATCCACTACTAATTATTTTTTAAATATTTTTTTAAAATTATAAATCAACAGCCTAAATGAGGATAATATTACTTTGCCAATTTCAAAAAAAATTCTCCTGGAGTAGAGTTTGTGAAATATTTTTATTTCATTTCCAGTTGAAGAAATATTTTCATTTAAATCTTCATAAACCAATGGTAATTTTGGATGGTAAACAATTACTCCTTTTGAATGATAATATTTAAAATCATCGGCTAAATTAAAAAAAATATTTTTCTTCAATAGCATTTTAGCAGCTTTAGATGTAATTAAATACCCAACTGTTCCACATAAGTTAATGTCAGAATTTATCCCAAATTTAGTATTAGAAAGATAGGTTGTTTCTATTAGTGGTTGTTTTAATCTCTGCATCCATAAATTTTCTTTTGCCGTCTTTGAGTGACCCAGTAAAAATATGCAGCTTTTGTTATAAAATCGCTTGTGAAGATCTTTTACCTGAAGATCTTTTATGAATTCAAAAAATTTATTTTCTAATGAAACATCATCCTCTAGTATGATCCCGAAACCATTTTCAATCGATGAAACCTTCTTCCAAATTTTTCTATGGCTTAAAGTGCAGCCAATTTCACCAAGAGCAGCGTTTCTAATATATCTTTTATGAAATAACTTTGAAGAAAAGTTAGTTGGTAGAGTTTCTAATTTTTTTGTATAAAAGAATTCCCAATTTTCTTCACTTAAACCTCCATGCTGAAATTGAGCATGAACTTTTCTTTGTCTATCCTTTTTATCAAGCAAAGTAATAATATATATTTTTGGAATTTTCATAATTTCTTTATTTGCATTCTAGAATTTCTATTTAAATACTTTAGCGCTTTAAAGATAACCATTAATGAGTATTTATTTTTAAATATAAGAGAGAGTAAAAATTTAAAATATATTTGAAAATCGAGTAAATCACTTTTTTTAAAGGCAGAAATATTTTTTGGAAAATAATTTGTATCTACATTGTATTTTTCTGAAAAGTCTCTTAACTCTTTTTGGAAATCTACATCTTCTCTATATTTTGAGTTTTTATAATCAATTCCAACTGGTTTGGTATGCATAACAACACATTCATCAATTATTTTAGGATAAGTGTTATAATTTTGGATTAAATAGCTAGACCAAAAGATATCTAATGCTCCACCCATATTAACTTCATCAAAATATTTCATAATATCAAACAAATATCTTTTGGAAAAAATAGGGCACATTAACTCAACAAAGTTTGTGTTTCTATAAGATAAACCGTTTATCTGCAAAGTAATTAAATGAGAAAAAAAGCTATCATGTCTCAACGATGGCTGAGCTAATTCAATTACATTCTTGCATAAAAAATGATAAATACTTTTAATAGTATCTGGGGTCATTAATAAGTCATTATCTGGGAAAAAATAATAATCATATTTTTTATTTATTTTTTTAGACGTAAGCAATTTTTTTATTGAGGGCCACTTCTCGCCCTTCATATGCACTACATTTACATTTTCAAAACTTGCAAGCTCATTTATTTCATTGCAATCATCTGAATATAACCTTATAAAAAAATCTATGTCACTATCTTCAAATACCCAATCCCTGCATAATGAAATATCGTCAGTCTGCGTAATTACAATTAACTTTTTACTTACTGGTGGCAACTTTCTATTAATTAATACCCTGAACTAATAGTATTATACCTTAATGGTCGTTAACACTATCAATTTTAGAGCAAATCCCTAAAATTAAAGACCATGAAGAGTGCGAGAAACTTTTTTTATGGCTTAACGGCACAATTTCTAAATATAGGTTTTGGTATTTTAATTATACCAATTGCATCTATAAAGCTTTCACCTGAAATATTGGGAATATGGTTTCTTTTTTTCACTTTACAGAGTTTTGTAATGATTTTTTTCAACTCAGTATCAGATATCTTTCCCAACTACTTTACAAACTTTTTAACCAAGAAAAAATTAACTAAAGAACTTAACCTAAATACAAATAAATTTCATGTTCTTCTAAAGTCTACGTCTTTAATTAATTTATTATTTACTACTTTTATTTTATTAATATTTATATTGTTCGCTTTTTTTTACATTCCATTAATTTCTTCTCAAATAAGCAATCAAATATCAAATATTTATATCTCTATTGCAATCTTTGCAACCTCAACAGCTCTTGATGGACTATCAATGCATTATGTTTACGCCTTAAGAGGCACTGGAAATCAGAAATATTGGTACATATCTACTATTATGGCTAGAATTACACAATTAATGTTATCTATATACTTTTTAAATATAGGATATGGACTACTTGGATTAACTGCAGCATATTTAATCTCAAACATATTGAAATTTTTTCTAAGATTAGCTTTCTTTAGGCAAGTTGAAAAACAACTTGAAATTAGTTTTGAAAAATATCAGTTCATTGAAATAATTCAAACCATCCAGGCTTACAAAAAAACAATTTTTAAACTATTTGCAACGCAAGTATCAACTTTCTTTACTTTAAGAAGTGCACCATTTTTCATCAGTTATGCTTTAAGTCTTGAAACTTCAAGCATGTATTCTATTGCACAAACAATAATTAATACTTTGCATTCAGTATCAAGAGTTGTTGTGCAAAATTACCAACAACATTTTGTAGTTGCACTTTCAGATATACAAAAAAAGTTATCTATATTAAGAAGATCATTACTATTTACTTCTACAATATATTTTTTTGGTGCTATGGTTTCAATTTTGTTTCTAGATTACTTTTTAGTTTTTATAGGTTCAAATATAAAGTCTTTGCCATCAGAATTTTTAATTTTAATGTTTATTTTTAATTACTTTGAAATGATTTCTTCTTTTTCTATTTTTTATATACTTTCATATGGAAAAGTACCTTTCATGAAGGCCTCTTTGATATCTGGATGCCTAATAATATTTTTTCAATTTATTGCTGTTAGTACAACATATAATACTTTATTGTTTATACTGCTTGCTCAATACCTTGTTCAAATTTCTTATAACAACTGGCGATGGCCGCTTTACCTAATTAAAAAATCTAATTATGGAGACCAATCAATACAGTAGTTCATGATGGATGGTCAAAATTAATATTTTTCTTCGATAAAAAAATTTAACAGAGATCCATAGTTTGATTGATTATATTTTTTAGCAATTTGTTTCAGCTTTTTTAGATCTATTTTATTTGTTGTAAAGCTATTTAAATGAGGGCTGCCAATAAGTTCATTTTGTGCTCCTTGTATTGAGGAAATAAAGTTAGACGCAGATAAAAGCTCAGATTGTGTTCCAGCATCAAACCAGACAGTTTTTGATGGCATTTGCCTTACTTTAAGCTTTCCTTTATTTAAGAGATTTTTGTTCAGATCTGTAATCTCAAGTTCACCCCTTAAAGAAGGTTTTAGTTTCTTTACAATTTCAAAAACTTCATTTCCATAAATATAAATTCCAGGTATAACTTGATTATTTTTTGGTTTTTTTGGTTTTTCTACTAGGTTAATTACTTTACCTTTTTTATTAAAAACAGGAACACCGAACGCTTTAGGATTTTTATTTATTACTGTAAAAATAAAATTTTGATTTTTATAAGTATTTATTGAGCTATTAAATATTTTTTCCAACCCCGAACCAAAGAAGATGTTGTCACCAAGAATTAAAATATTTCTTGTATATTGTCTGCTCATAGGGATGATTTTGAATACCTCAGCAATACCATTTGGGTCATCCTGAATGTGATAATTAATATTAACCCCAAATTCACTACCATCACCTAAAAGTTTTTTAAATGAATCTAATGAGTTGGATGTAACTATTATATCTACCTGGCTTACTTTTAGACCAAGCAGTGTTGCAAGTGGATAATATATTAATGGTTTATCATAAACTGGAAGTAGTTGTTTACTTGTATGCTGTGTCAGTGGAAATAGCCTTGATCCCTTTCCACCTGCAAGAATAATACCACGTGCGTTTGTATCTTTAGTCATATTACTTTTGTAGGTAAGTTTAAGTCTTTTTCAGAAATAATTAAATTACCAGGAAAGCCAATAGATTTTAAAACTTTATAATTTAAGCCCTTATAATGTGTGCTCTTAAAAGTTTTATTCATAAAATATTCCAAAAATACATTATCTGATATAGTCAAAAATCCATGTGCATAATTTGAAGGGATAAAGATTACATCCCCTGCCTCGGCTTCAAAATCTTTTACTTCACTTAAATTTTCCAGGTTTACACAAAAATCTTTTATTTTTCCTGACATTATAAAAAGCATTTTATCTTGCTCATGAGGTCTGGCTTGATAATGCAGACCTCTAAAGGTATTTTTATATTTTGAAAAACTACTTAATTTATAAGCATAATCAAAACCTCGAGTTTTCTTCTTAACCTCATCTAAATTTGTAGTCCCAAGAAATCCTCTATGATCTTCATAGACATTAAATAAATTTTTTAAAAGTACTGGTTTATTGGAGATCATAATCAGATTTAATTTTTTCAAGAATAGAACACTCAAGTGAAAAGTTTTCTTCTTCTCTATACAAGATATCAAATTTAGATGATATTTTGCTGAATAGGCAAGCTCCAGCTAAGTCTTTTTTAATTTTTGATTTACTGTCTGTTAGATTGATAACAATGTTTGCAAGCTCCTCTAAGGTTATTGTATACGGTGATTTCAATAGGTATGAACCATGAAAGCCTTTTCTATTAAAATGCATTATGGTATCAATTACTGCATTAGAATTAGCTAGATTAATTTTGACCTGATTTTTTGGAATAACTATATCTTGATCTTTTAATGCAGATTGAATAAACCTATCTAACACTTTATTTCTTTTATCACCTGCGCCAAAACTATCAAAAAGATAAAAGTTTAGAACATCGATATTCATGCTTTTTGCATATTTTAAAAAAGCTTCTTTACTTATTGAGTAATGATTTTGGTATTCTTGCTTAAGTAGCTGTTGGTAGCTGCTTGTATAAATTATTTTTTTCCCGCCTGCAGCAATAAATTTATCTAAACATTCAGCATTAAAGAAATAATTTGCATTAAAAACATTTTTTATTTCTTCTAAGCTCTTAGCATTTGGTTGAAAGTTAGTTGCAAAACAAAAAAAATATTCAGGTGATTCAAAAAATGATTCTAGATTAATTTTTTTTCTATCTGAATGAGAAGATATTTCAAGGTCTCTCTTTAGAACTAATATATTTTCTTTCTTATTTTTTAGCTTAGTAAGAAATCTACTTCCAATAAAACCAGTTGAGCCATTAATCCAATTTATTTGACTCATATCGTATCAAAACTTTTTTTAAGAATTTTGATCTGATAATCAAGCTTTTCTTCTGTCATTTGGTTATGACATCCTAGCAGAATTCCATTTTTCATTATTTTATCTGCATTCTCCTGGTTGGAGTAAGATTCCCATTTAAATTTTTTCGCAACTGGTTGTCTAAGAATATTTCCTGTGAAAATTGTCCTTGTTTGAACATTATTTTTTTCAAGGAATGTTTGGATAAGTTTTCTTTTATTTTCAGCTTTTCCTCTTAGCATTATTGGAAATGCTAGCCAACCAGTCCTAACATTATCATAAGTTGAAAATGTTCGGCACTCGTCAGTATTAAGCCTTTCCTCTAAATATTTAAAATTACTTATTCTTCCATTTATGTTTTCTTGAAGTTTTGCAATTTGTATTAATGCAAATGCAGCTGATATCTCTGATGGAATCAAATTATAACCAAGGTCATCAAAAATGTATTTGTCATCATAGTCAAAGCCATCTATTTTTGCAGAAAATCTTCTTTCAAAATCTTCACTTTCTTCATACTTGCTTGATCTGCGCCCCCAGCTCCTTAAAGATTTAGCATATTCATAATCCTTAGTATCGTTAAAGCAAACTACACCACCAAATCCTGCTCCAGTCACAACATGTGAAGCATACATACTGGTAGTGCTGATATCTGATAGTTCTTTCTCGTCGCTTAAATATTCATATCCAAGAGTATCAGCTGAATCCTCAAATACTTTCAAATTAAATTCTTCTGAAATGCTTCTTATTGCCTCCCAATTAGCTACATTACCAATTAAATTTGGAACAAAAATTGCAGAAACTTTTCCTTGAAATTTTTTTGCTGCTTCATAAATTCTGTTAGGATCTACTTGCAGAGTATCTAACTCAACATCAACAAATAAAGGGATGTGTCCTCCTTGAACTATTGGTGCAACAGTTGTAGAAAAAGTTAGTGAGGGAGTAATTACCAGTGAGTCTTTGGGCAATCTAGCGCCCAGAACTGCTAAAAGATTTGCTGAGCTACCACTATTTGTCATTAAACCATGTTTCTTATTAAAAATTTTTGATACTTCTGATTCTACTTGTCTTACGTTTTCACCATTCATTAGTGCAAGTCTTCCATTCTTAAGAATGTTCAGAGCGGCCTCTATTTCTTCAGGACCATAATTTGCTTCGCTATAATATACTTTCATTTAAATAATAGTTAATAGTTTTACCTATACCTTCCTCAAAGGAGTTTTTTGGTTTCCAATTGAATTCATTTTTTATTCGATCACAGTTAATTGCATATCTGTAGTCATGGCCTAGGCGATCTTTTATATGTTTTATTTGTGAACGTAAACTTTTCTCATCATACCCTAAATGGCTTAGAGATTCTATTATACTGTTTACTACATCAATATTTTTTAGCTCACACTCCCCACCAATATTATATTTTTTAAATTTACAATTATCTGCAAAAAGTAGGAGCTTAAGTGCATCTATGTGATCTTCTACGTAAAGCCAATCCCTGATGTTATTTCCCTCACCATATACTGGAATATCTTTCTTTTTAATTATGTTGCTTATTATTTTAGGAATGAACTTTTCTTCACTTTGAAATGGTCCATAATTGTTTGAGCAATTTGTTATTATTGTAGGCAAAGAAAAAGTTCTGCTCCATGCAGAAACCAGATGATCAGAAGCAGCTTTTGATGCAGAGTAGGGAGATGATGGTGAATAAGGCGTTGTTTCAGTAAATCCTGGATCATCATCTAATAAATCACCATAAACTTCATCTGTTGAAACATGAAGAAATCTTTCAAAACCTGATTTAGCATGTCGTGCACATTCCAACAAGTTAAAAGTTCCTATAATATTTGAGTTGATAAAGGGTTCTGGAGATTCTATTGATCTATCTACATGACTTTCTGCAGCAAAATTAATAACATGTGTTGGGTTAAATGCAAAGAAAGCTTCTCTTACTTTTCTTGAATTGTATAAATCAACTTTAACATTCTGAATTTCTAAATTTAAATCATTTTGCACTTTTGGAATATCCAGACTTCCGTGCCCCATAAAATCAATATTTAAAACTTCAATATTTAGAGAGTTAAGTGATCTTATAAAATTTGATCCTATAAATCCGCATCCACCAGTTACTAATAATCTCATAATTTTAATTTGTTGGTGCCCAGGGCCGGACTTGAACCGGCACGAAGTTTCCTTCGAGGGATTTTAAGTCCCTTGTGTCTACCAATTTCACCACCTGGGCATAGTCGTCAAATTTTATCATCGAAAGATACATTTTGCTCATTTTCTCTCGAATCTAATTCTGTATACTCTGATCTCAATTTATTGTTAATTCTTACAGTTGATATCAATGAATTTAGATCGACTCCTAGATTTTTTGCAAATTTAATTAGTGCCAAGCTATCTTTTGGGAAACATGCTCCACCAAAACCTTTTCTGCCATCATGGCCTGGCACCTGCATATGACTATCCCCTATACGTTTATCTCTTGAAATGATATTAATTACCGTATCCCAGTTGTCAGATGTTTCCAATTTATCAAAAAGAGAGTGCAATTCATTAAAAAAAATTACTTTTGAAGCTAAAAAAGTATTAATTGCATATTTTATTAAAGATGCTGTTTTGAGATCAGTAAAAATATGCTCCTTTGTCACACATCTGGAATGTCTAATGTAAGCATTAGATACATTTGTAGAAATATTTCTGTCTCCCCCAAAAATTATCATATCAGAATTAATAAAATCAAAGTTTGCATGTTTTTCTCTGAGAAATTCAGGATTGTATATAAGGTTAGCATCAAAAAGTTTTAACTCATCTAAAATAGATGGAAGAACAGTACTCTTAACAACTTTTATTGCTTTTGGACAATATTTAGAAAGATCTTTAGTTACTGAGGAAATAATAGTTGCATCTTGACTACCATCATCCTTCATTGGGGTTGGCACGCATATAAAAACTATTTCGGGTTCGAAATCTCTTAATTCTTCTATAGAAGTACCCAACAGAGGATCAACAATATATTTTGTTACACGTTTATTAAAACCCTGGTCTGTTGCTTTGCCAACAAATCCATAACCCACTATTGCCAACTTTAACTTTTTATAAATTCTCATAATCTTTATGCCAATCCAGAAACTTTTTTATCCCTTCATCAACTGAAACTTTAGGATCATATCCTAATAGATTTTTTGCTTTAGTAATATCAGCATGAGTAATAAATGACTCGCTTTTTGTGTATTCAATTTTAGTTTTTGCTTTATGATTGAAATATAATTCGATTTTATTTAAAAGCTCGTAAGTCTTAATGGGTTTATCATTGCCTAGATTAAATATCTCATTCCTAATTTTATTATTGGAATTCATAACATAGTTTATTGCTCCCAATATTCCATCGACTACATCATCTATATAAGTCATGTCCCTATACATGTTTCCTTCATTATTAAGTGTTATAATTTTTTTCTTTTTTAATGACTCAGCAAACAAAAAATAAGCCATATCTGGCCTTCCAAAAGGACCATAAACTGAAAAAAAACGTAACCCTATAATAGACGCATCATGATTTTCAAGGAATAGTGTTGCATCCTCTTCATTCACTAGTTTTGATAAACCATAATTTGATTTAGGTTCCAGTGGCGTAGTCAATTCATTAAATTTACCTGAATACTGATCAGAATAAACAGAACTACTTGATGCGTAAATCATCTTTTTTATTTTATTTTTTTTACAGAAATTACAAAATGATCTGAAACCATAAATATTTGAAGATTGGTATAAATGTTCCTTTTCCTTTTCCACTCTAACTCCTGCCTGAGCAGCAAGATTTATTGCAATATCAAATTCACCATCAATCGTCTCTAAATCATTAATATTTTTTTTATGAAAGGTAAAATTTTTTGACTCTAAAAGTTCTCTTCTATGATCTTTTAGTGAAACATTGTAATAATCATTATGATCATCAACGCCAACAACCTCATAGTTTAGCTTTATTAACTTCTTGATTAGGTGAAAACCTATAAAACCTGAAGAACCTGTTACAAAAACCTTCATTTATGAAATCTATTTATAAGATGATGCAATAAAAAAAGGGTTTAATAAATTTTCTTTGTTATAAAGTAGTTTTTTGTTTTCTTCATTGAGTATCAAACCTCCAGCTTCTGTAAGAATTAAATCTGCAGCACATGTATCCCATTCCATTGTAGGACCAAACCTCGGATAAAGATGCGCTGTGCCCTCTGCTATTTTGCAAATTTTTAAAGAGCTGCCAAATTGCAACAAATTTATATCTTTATCTAATGAAATCTTGTCTATGTAATCTTGTGTCCTCTTATTGAGGTGTGATTTGCTAGCAACTAAGCGCACTAAGTTACTAGTTTTGCTGTCTACAGTAATCTTTCTATTATTTTTTTTTGCACCTTGATCTTTTTCTGCAACAAATAACTCATCTCTAGCAGGTGCATAAACTACAGAAAATATAGGCCTATCTTTCAAACATAAAGCTATATTAATTGTGTAATCACTTCCTCCTGTTATATATTCTTTTGTTCCATCAATAGGATCTATACACCAAAAAAAATTCCATTTTTTTCTTTCTTTATACGAAACTTCCGAATTTTCTTCAGATATCACATTTTTAAAATCAGTATTTAGAAAGAATTTATTGAGCTCTTCATTTATCAAAAGATCTGCTTTAGTAATTGGCGAACTATCTTCTTTGAAGTCTATCTTAAAATTTGATTTTCTTATTAATTCTGCTTCCTTGCCAAGATCACATACTATTGAAATCAGATCTTCTTTGGTTGCGCTGGATAACATGCTACTTATTTGGGTTCGTTTTACCAAACTTAATGTAGTTTACCCAGACTCGCTCATGTATAAAATAAAGTACAAATTTAATTATAAGATCAGCAAAGAAAACCAATCCTATAGCTTTTGCAGGCAACCCGAAGGTGTACGCAATAATTGTCGTTACAATTGAAGCTATGATTCTCCAAGATATTGCCTTTAAAAGGCTTCTTGTTTTTGTCTCAGATGACATTTTTTTCCTTTATGTATTCTAATATTATTTTTACTGCAGTTTCAGCAGAAGTAACTTTGGTGTTAATTTTAATGTCTGGTGATTCAGGAGCCTCATATGCTGAGCTCACTCCAGTAAAATTTGGAATTTTGCCTTCTATTGCTTTCAAGTACAGCCCTTTTGGATCTCTAGATTTTACAGTTTCAAGATCTGCATCAATATGAATCTCTATAAAGTCTTCATTTACAAATAAGTTTTTAATTGCTTCTCTATCTTTTTTGTATGGAGAGATAAATGAAGCTAAAACCATAATACCAGCATCATGCAAAATCTTTGAAACCTCTCCTACTCGCCTTAGGTTCTCGATTCGATCCTCCTTCTTAAACCCCAGATCTTTATTCAATCCATGTCGTAGATTATCCCCATCAAGCAAATAAGTAAGAATGCCATCTGATGATAATTTCTTTTCTAGCATGTTTGCAATAGTCGACTTGCCTGAACCACTCAATCCTGTAAACCAGATAACAGCTGCTCTTTGATTAAGAAGTTTTTCTCTTTTTTGCCTTGTAATTTCAGTATCTTGCCATTTTACATTTGTTGCCCTTCTTAAATCATGTTTAACTATTCCCGCAGCAACAGTTAGGTTGCTTTTTTTATCTATTAAAATAAAATTCCCGAGTGTTTTGTTTTCAGTATACGGCAGCAAGCATAATTCACTATCCATCAATATTTCACATTCTGCAATATCATTCATTTCTAAAGAACCAGCAACAATCTTTTCATAATTATTGATGTTAATTTTATTTTTTATCTTTATGATCTCGCAGCCTGTTTGCTTATTTCCAGATTTTAAAATGTATGACCTATTAGAAAAACATGCATTTTCATTAAACCAGATTAAGTTGGTTAGATATGCATTACTTTTTTTAACTTCATAACTTTTATTAAATAAAATATCACCTCTTGAAATATCTATTTCTTTATTTAGTGTTATTGTCACTGCATCACCTTCATTACATGATTCCGTATTTTTGTCTGCTATGTAAATTTCACTTACATTAGCAGTTTGATGTGAGCTTGAAACAAGAATTTCATCATTTACTGCCAACGAACCTGAACTAATTGTCCCACTAAAGCCTCTAAAATTTAAATTAGGTCTATTTACATATTGAACTGGCATAGAAAATGTATCTTTTTCTTTATTGTCTATATTTATTGACTCAAGCATACTCATCAAGGTCTTGCCAGAATACCAAGGTGTTTTGGGTGAATTTTTTATTATATTATCGCCGCCAAGTGCTGATACTGGAATAAAGCTTACTTCATCAAATTCAACTTGTGGTAGTACATTTTTTTTATACTCTTCAGTAATTTTATTAAAAATATCTTTATCGAAATCCATTAAATCCATTTTATTAACTGCAACGATAATGTTTTTTATTCCGACAAGACTTGCTATAAATGAATGTCTCTTAGTTTGCGGCAATATACCATTTCTTGCATCAATAAGGATAATTGCTACCTCTGCACTAGATGCTGCTGTGACCATATTTCTGGTGTACTGCTCATGACCTGGTGAATCAGCAACAATAAACTTCCTTTTTTCTGTACTAAAAAATCTATAGGCAACATCAATTGTTATCCCTTGCTCTCTTTCAGCTGCTAAACCATCAACCAATAAGGCAAAATCTATTTCCCCCCCTTGAGTACCAATTTTTTTTGAATCACTTACCAAATTATCAACCTGATCATCAAAAATTAAATGGGCCTCATATAACATCCTACCTAGCAGTGTACTCTTTCCATCATCCACACTTCCGCAAGTGATAAACCTTAATGTATCCAGAGCATTCTGTTTATTTATGAATTGTTTTATTTCAGCATTTTTATTCATTAGAAGTACCCTTCTTTTTTCTTTTGCTCCATAGAAGCATTCTCATCTTTATCTATTGCTCTGCCCTGTCTTTCGCTTGAGGTAGATTTTAATAATTCTAAAACTATCTCCTCTAGAGTAGATGCATTAGACTCTACTGCTCCTGTAAGCGGATAACATCCAAGGGTTCTAAACCTAACTGTTTTTTCAACAATACTCTCGCCATCTTTGATTTCTAATCTATCATCATTAACATCAAGCAACATTCCATCACGTTCAATTACTTTTCTTTTTGAGGCAAAATATAATGGCACAATATCTATCTTTTCTTCATAGATGTATTGCCATATATCAAGTTCAGTCCAGTTTGATAGTGGGAAAACTCTAATTGATTCTTTCGCACTCTTTCTGGTATTAAAGTTATTCCATAGTTCTGGTCTTTGATTTTTTGGATCCCATGCATGCTTTTCTGATCTAAAAGAAAAAATTCTTTCTTTTGCTCTAGATTTCTCTTCATCCCGTCTTGCTCCACCAAAAGCAACATCAAAAGCATTCTCATCTAAAGCCATTTTTAGTGCTTGTGTTTTCATAATGTCTGTATGCACCTCAGAACCATGATCTAAAGGATTTATGTTTTCTTTCACTCCTCTTGGGTTGGTAAATACTTTGAGTTCAAAATTACCCTGCTTAGCTACTTTATTTCTAAACTCATACATTTCTTTAAACTTCCATCTTGTATCTACATGAAGAAGAGGAAAGGGAAGTTTGCCAGGGTAGAAAGCTTTTTTTGCAATATGTAGCATCACAGCACTATCTTTTCCAATTGAATAAAGCATTACAGGGTTTCTAGCTTCTGCTACTGCTTCTCTAAGTATATAAATACTTTCTGCTTCTAGTTTTTTAATGTGTGTTTTCATATGTCTAAATCTTATACATTTGCATCAGAAATTATAACGTTTCAATTAAAGAAAATACTAATGGAGGCTGAGAACGGAATCGAACCGATGTAAACGGAGTTGCAGTCCGCTGCATGACCACTCTGCCACTCAGCCTGAATTTGATATTTTAAAACTAATAACTATAAGAATCACCCTTGAATGGGCCGTTTTCATTTACAGAAATATAGTCTCGCTGCTCTTCAGTAAGTTTTGTTATAGTGCCTCCAAACCCTTTTACCATTAAAGAGGCTACTTCTTCATCTAATTGTTTGGGTAAAACTTTTACATATAGTTCTCTATCACTATCTTTCTTATTGGCAAAACCATCATTGAATAACATAATTTGAGCTAAAACCTGATTGCAAAAAGAGCCATCCATAACTCTGCTTGGATGACCAGTAGCTAGAGCTAAATTAACTAGACGACCTTCCCCTAGAAGTAATAAATAATCATCTTCTCCTCTAATTACCTTATGAACACCTGGTTTAACTTCATACCAATCATAAGTTTTGAGATATTTAACATCTATTTCGTTATCAAAATGGCCAATATTACATACTACACATCCAGAATTTAAGGCATTAAGCATGTGCTTATCTAATACATTGATGTTTCCAGTAGTTGTCACGACAAGATCATATTTTTTTAATAAATCTTCATCTAGTCCTGAGCCGTCAATTGAAACTTCACCATCTTTGTATGCTGAAACTACTGCAAAACCATCAAAACATGCTTGCATTGCACAAATCGGATCAACTTCTGTGACATCTACAATCATTTTTTGCTGCATTAATGAGTCTGCTGAGCCCTTGCCAACATCGCCGTAACCTATAACTAAAGCTTTTTTACCAGCCAAGAGCATATCGGTTCCTCGCTTGATAGCATCATCAAGACCATGACGACAACCATACTTATTGTCATTTTTTGATTTGGTGATTGAATCATTTACATTGATAGCTGGCACTTTGAGCTCACCATTATCGAGCATTTCTTTTAAACGTTTAACTCCTGTGGTGGTTTCTTCAGAAATGCCATGAATGTGCTCTAGCATTTCTGGATATTCTTGGTGTACTTTAACAGATAGATCACCACCATCATCTAAAATCATATTGGCATCCCAAGGTTTGCCATCTTTGTTGATAGTTTGATCTAAACACCACTCATACTCCTGTTCAGTCTCGCCTTTCCAAGCAAAAACAGGTATGCCTTTATCAGCTATGGCTGCAGCCGCATGATCTTGAGTTGAGAAGATATTGCAGGATGACCACCTCACCTCAGCGCCAAGATCAATTAAGGTTTCAATCAACACTGCTGTTTGGATGGTCATATGAATGCACCCCATGATTTTTGCACCTTTTAGAGGCTGTTCAGCTCGGTATTTTTCTCTAAGTTGCATAAGTGCAGGCATTTCATCTTGTGCAAGCAGGATTTCTTGTCTGCCAAACTCTGCTAGGGCAATATCTTTAACTTTATAATCTAGAAAACTATTCATTATTTTTGTAGTAACTATGTCTTTCGATATCATCTTCATCAGTTTTGTCACCATACTGAACCTCGATAATCCTACATTCACTATCAAAAGGATTAGTGATCTGATGCCATTCATTTTTCTTAACACTGAAACTATCATGTTTTCTTAAATGAAATTCTTTAATTTTTTCTGGGCTCACATCAGAAAAATTAACAATACACTCCCCTTGTGAAATAAACCATATTTCATCTCTGTGAAAGTGCTTTTGCAGACTCATGCCTTTACCAGGAGCAACAATCAATTCTTTAAGCTTAACCTTATTGTCAGTGAAGAGATTATAAAACTTGCCCCATATTCTCTCTTCACTTTCATATTGCCATTCTTTAAGAATCCAGCTACTGGAGTTTTTCTTATCATCGCCGCCAACACTAAACTCAAAATTAATGCCTTCAACTTCCATTTCAGGAATGTTGTCCTTACCTCGATCGCCCCCATTACAAAATGTAATTTGAGCATCTGGATATTTATCTTTTACTTTGTGAAGTGCATTCATGGCACTCCCTTTAGCATCATCAACAAAATCAATCACTTCATCTACACTCTTTAGGTTCTCAAGAATAGCTTTGCGCTCATCAAATGGCATAAAAGCTTTGCCTTTTTTTGCTATAAGCCATTCATCGCTGTTAAGAGCAATAATTAAGTATTCACCATGCTTTTTTGCAGCATTGATATAACTTATATGTCCGGAATGGATAGGATCAAAACCTCCACTAGCTACTGAAATTTTCATGTGTTTATTTTAACAAGATAGTTTAAAGTTTTTTTGACTTTTCCCAAAGAAAACCCTGATCTTCCCTGCCAAAATGACCATATGATGCAGTTTTTCTGTAATTAGGGGTTAATAATGCTAGATGCTGAATAATTCCATAAGGAGTCAAGTCAAAATTTTCCAACGCAACTTGCTCAATTTCTTGTATCGATTTTTTTTCAGACTCAAATGTATTAATAAAAATGGAGGTTGGTTCTGTCACACCAATGGCATAGGATGCCTGGATCTCACAATAATCACAGAGATCTGCTGCCACTAAAGATTTAGCAACTTGTCTCAAGGCGTAAGCTGCTGATCGGTCAACTTTAGACGGATCTTTGCCAGAAAAAGCACCGCCACCATGACGCGCCATCCCTCCATAAGTATCTACAATGATTTTCCGGCCAGTTAAACCACAATCTCCCACTGGACCACCTATTTCGAAACGTCCTGCTGGGTTAATAAAAAATTTAGTTTTGTCATCAATGAGATCTTGCGGCAATGTTTTGTGGATGATTTCTTCTCTTATAAGTTCACGCAATTGTTCTAGTGATAGGTCTGGATCGTGCTGGCTAGAAAAAACGATAGAATCGATCCTTTGAGGTTGATAGCTATCATTGTATTCCACTGCCACTTGAGATTTTGCATCTGGCCTTAACCCTAGGCTTTTATCTTGACGCAAAGCTTCATGTCTACGCGTTAGTTGGTGAGCCAAAGAAATAGGTAGTGGCATCAACTCTGGGGTTTCCCGACAAGCGTAGCCAAACATAATGCCTTGATCACCCGACCCCAATTGCTTGCCTTGAGCAATCCCTTCGCTTATGTCTTGGCTTTGCTCTGAAATGTAGTTGGTGAATGCAAAAGAATCATAGCTAAAACCAAGAGCCTCGTGATCGTAGCCGATGTCTTTGACTACATTACGAGCTATCTGTTCGTAATCAATCTCTGCAGTGGTGGTGATTTCGCCTCCCAAGATAACATTGTTGTTTTTAACCATGGTTTCGCAGGCCACACGTGAATTTTTGTCTTGGGCAAGACAAGCATCCAAGACAGCATCAGAAATTTGATCACAAATTTTATCGGGATGGCCACCCGATACTGATTCAGATGTAAAAATATAAGACATTACAAACCCTCAATCGAAATGCCATCCAATGCCATGGAGTCACTGATGAGCTTGTCCATGATGTGATCGATCTCTTCATCGGTTAAGCTTTTGTCTGTTGCTTGAAACTTAAACCGAAAGCCAAGTTTTAAGAGGTTTAATTTTTTGTTTTGAAAAAAATCAAAAATAAAACTTTCTGTTAAGAGGTCATGGTTCTCTGTGGTTATATTAACTAGCTCTGTTAGGGTGCCGACTTTCTCTAGGTCACTCAAACTGAAAGATAAATCACGATAGGAGGCAGGAAAATCCGATGTTGGCACAAAGTTATTATCTGGTACTTCAAGATCATCGATAGTCAATTCACACGCAAATGCTGGTGTTTTGACCTTAGTGTCAATGGACTCTTTGCTGATCTTGCCCAGACCGCCAATTTTGCTGCCATTTATTGTTAAGGCTTCATAAAAATCGTAACCCCGCTTGTCAGCTAACTCATAAGTTGGTTGTGCTTTTAAAATGTCAGTACAGATACTGTTAATCATACCTTTGAGGTAAGCATAATCCAGCTGAGCATTGAACTCTTTGGCATTCTTATTAACACGACCTGAAATGGCCAAAGCAAAGCGTCGTTCGGTGCCAGAAGTTTTGTAAATATCAGAAAACTCAAAAAACTTGATGGAGTCTTTTTGCCTGTTTTGGTTGTAGGCAATATTGGTTCTGATCGAATTCATTAAACAGGTGCGCAACATAGCACGTTGTTTGTCCAAAGGATTATCAACAGCGATGGCTTCCTTGCCTTCAAAATCAGTGAAGGGGTTGTTGATGACTTCGAAGCAGCCTTGGTTGACAAGATAACGACCAACTAGGTCTTCAAAAGAACGCTTGTGTTGCTTAGCCATAACAGGCAGAGCCAAAACTTGCGATGGAATATTGTTATATCCAATCATTCTGGTGACTTCCTCAGCCAGATCATTGAGCTGATCCACATCGGATCTATGAGCAGGCACAGTTATGCTCTTGCCAGCTTCAAAGCCCAAAGCATTTAAATAGGCCATTTGTTCTTGCTCGCTAATATCAATCCCAACCACTGCATTGAGTTTGTCAGCATTATATAGCACTTCCGCTAAGGTAGTTTTCTTTTGTTCACTATAAAAAGCAACCGACTTAACGTCAGTGTGCTCGGTAACAATCTGTAAAAATCTACGTAGGACATCTTCTTGACAGAGATAATCAACGCCACGCTCAAATTTGTAGGCTGCCTCAGAGCTTAGATTGTATTTTCTAGCTTTACCTAAAATTTCTTCTGGCTGAAAGTAAGCACACTCGACCAAGACCTTAGTGGTATTTGCTGAACAGGCTGTGCTAGCCCCACCCATTGTGCCAGCTAGACTTATCACCTCATTGTCCAATGAGAAGACCAAATTTTCATTGGTTAACTCAATCTCTGTATCTAACAAGGTCTTGAACTTAGTTTTGAGCTTTTTCTTAGCCAAACTAAAATGTCCCTGCATAGTGCTTTGATCAAAGCAGTGCGTAGGTTGGCCTGATTCGTAAGCCAAGTAGTTGGAGATGTCAGTGAAAAAATTGTTTTTGTTGATGCCTAGGTCTGTGAAGTAAGCTTCTAAGTACGGCTCATACTTTGTGGGCACTTCTTCAATTTCAATCTCCATGAAAGAAATGTTAGGACACAGCTCTTGGGCTTGATTATCAAACTGCAGATCCAATGCTGGCAATGCCATATCACTTTTTGGTAACTCTTTGGCTTGATAGAAATAATTAAGATCACGCGCTAAACCTTTAAGCGATAAACAATCGCCGCGATTGGGGGTGATTTCCATATCTAGGACTTCGCCATCGATTTCATGCTCATGGCCCAATTGAAACAAGAGCTCTGACAACTCTTCGAGCTTCGGTTGTTGTTCCAAGAGTTTAAGTAAATGTGAGTATACGATTTTCATTTAAACTGCCTTAAGAAATCGAGGTTGGATTTATAGAAATCTCTGATATCTTGAACCTCGTATTTGAGCATGGCAATTCTTTCTATGCCTAAACCGAAAGCCAAACCAGAGTATTGTTCAGAGTCGATGCCACAATTATCTAAAACCTTTGGATTAACCACACCACACCCTAATATTTCCAACCATTTATCACCAAATAGGACATCTACTTCTGCTGAAGGTTCAGTAAATGGAAAATATGATGGTCGAAAACGAAGTTGAGCCTCTTCACCAAACAATGAGTGACAAATTTTATATATTAGGTCTTTCAGATGGGCAAAATTGACGTTTTGATCAACATAAAGCCCCTCAATCTGATGAAACATTGGTAAGTGAGTGGCGTCATCGTCTTTGCGGTAGACCTTTCCTGGTGAAACCACAGCAATGGGTGGTTTAGATTTCAACATGGTTCTGACCTGGACTGGTGAAGTATGCGTTCTTAGTACCTGCGTTTTGTTATTAACATAAAAAGTATCGTGCATCTCACGCGCTGGGTGTGTTGCTGGGATGTTGAGCTTATCAAAATTGTACTCTTCAGTCTCTACTTCTGGCCCTTCAGCTACAGAAAAACCAAAGGAAGTTAAGAGTTCGGTCAACTCTGTTTTGACTTGATTGATAGGGTGGCTGGAACCTATTTCACGGTTCAGCGGTGGTAAAAAAATATCTTTCGGTGCCGTCATTAATCTATAGCAGTTTTTACAACTTTTTCAAAAGCTGCTTTATCCTGTATAGCTAACTCTGACAACATCTTTCTGTCAAGTTCTATGCTGTTTTTATGCAGTCCAGCAATGAATTTAGAATAGGTGTATCCAAGGTTTCTCACTTCAGCATTGATTCTGGTGATCCAGAGTCTTCTGAAGTCTCTTTTTCTATTTTTTCTATCTCTGTAAGCGTACTGCAAAGATTTAATCAGAGATTGCTTAGCTGTTTTAAACAATCTAGAGCGCGCACCATAATGACCCTTAGTTCTGGCTAAGACAGCTTTATGTTTTTTTGCAGCTAAATTTCCCTTAGTTGTTCTTGGCATTATGCCTCCAGCAGTTTATTCACAACTTTAAGGTTTGCGCCTTCAAGATGTGATGTTCCTCTAGCATGTCTTTTCTTTTTAGTTCTATGCTTCGACAATATATGATTGCGGCCAGCTGATCTCATTTTTAGACCAGAACCTGTAGCTTTAAACCTCTTTTTTGCACTAGAGTGATTTTTTAATTTACTCATTTTACTTTTCTAGGTGTTAGAAGAG